>Ga0310344_10000260_pt1 | contig 43690 bp, 44 predicted proteins | sample HC15DNA20200_MG_FD_203801 | JGI IMG/M metagenome (GOLD analysis project Ga0310344, IMG submission 203801) | Marine microbial communities from station ALOHA, North Pacific Subtropical Gyre - HC15-DNA-20-200_MG | ecosystem: Environmental > Aquatic > Marine > Oceanic | place: Pacific Ocean: North...
AAATAAAAAAAAAAACAAATCCACGATTATTTATGATGATATTCCGAAATTAACTACTGCAGAAGAAGATAAAGAAATAAAAGAAAATAAAAAAAAGTTAAGAGAAAAGAAACTAAATGCAGAAAAAAATAAGGCAGAAAAAAAAGAAATCGTTAAAGATAAAGTTGAAAAAAAAGAACCAATAAATGAAATTGGTTCAGCCGTCAAATAAAAAAATTAAATTCCCATTTTCTTTCTAATTTTAGTAGCAGATATTTCTTCTATTTCTTTAGACAATTCTATTTGTTCTACTTTCCAACCCACTCCTCTACCGTAGCAAACATTGGTAATATTCGGAACTTTAATTACTTCAAATTTTCCTTTATATTCTTTTAAATTATCTTCAATATTTTGCTTTACAGTTTCAAAATCAAAAGGGTTTGAATCATCTGTACCGCTTGTGTCCCTTATCATTATGATAACTTGACCAGTTCTTTTAAGAATCTCTTTAAATAAGGCTTTATGGCCATCATGAAAAGGTTGAAATCTACCTAACATAGATGCTGTGGGTTTTTTCCAATTAATAGTCATTATTTATTATCCTTTCTTTTATATAATTAGACCAATATTTAGCATTTTTAGTTGTAATCCTAAAGTGAAATTTTTTAGGTTTTTGGAAAATTTTATTTGTATTTTCAAATCTTCCTTTCTTTTCAGTATCCATCCAAATAATAATATCTGGATCAAGTATCTTTCTTGTCTCACTTAAAGGACAAACAAAATCAGCAAGAGAGCTGATCTTTTCTGAAAAAATATAATCAGAAAATCTTTTCATTCTATCAGCTTGTCTCAAACGTCCCTCTTTAGAAAAGTCCCAATCATTAAAATGTTTTCTAATTTCATCTGCATTTAGATGAATAATTGGCATTATTTTTTTTAATTCTTTTGATAATCGTGTTTTTCCAGAACCTGGTAATCCCATGACTAATATTTTTTTAGGCAAAAATTTTTTTTTATTTTTGAATAAATGTTTTTTTTGAATTTTATTATTTATAAAACTCTTTTCGTTTTCTAAAATTATCATTTTTTTTTACTGCTATAAAATATAATTCTTTTTAAAAATTTCAACTTTTTAGATCCATTTGTATATTTCCCCCACAAAATATAGTTCCATCCTCTTTCGTGAAAATAATATAAAAAAGTTTTAGTTAAGATTTCGAGAAGAGCTATCGTTCCAGCCCAAGAATATTCTCCTGTTACAAGCCATGCAATAAAAAAAGTATCTAAACTTGCAACTGTTCTCCAAGTTATAGATTTTATTAATGATCTTTTTCTAGAAACTGAATATATCATAATAATTATATAGAAGGGTTGTAAACATGTATTCCACATTCATTTTTCTTTGCATCTTTCCATCTTCCTGATCTAACGGGTTCATCATCAGCAATTTTCGTGGTACATGGTAAACATCCTATAGATTTATAACCTTTCTTTATAAGTGGATGTTCTGGTAATTTATTTTTTTTAATATAAGTATTTATTTCCTTAAAAGACCAATCTGCTAGAGGATTTATTTTTATTATATTATTTAATTTTTCGATTTTTTTAATACTTTTTCTTTCTAGTCCATGAAAGCGTTTTCTACCATTTATCCACGCTTCGTAAGGATTTATTGCTTTTTCCAATGGAATAACTTTTCTTAATTTACAACATAATTCTGGATTTGTTTTATGTAAATTTCCTTCTACGTCATTAATTTTCAAATCTTTTAGGCTTGGTTTTTGAATTTTAATATTTTTTAAATTTAAAAATTTCTTTACTTTAATTAAATAATCTAGTGTTTCAGGAAAAAGTTTACCTGTATCTAAAAAGATAATTGGAATATTTTTATCTATCTTGGAAACCAAATCTAAAATAACAATACTTTCTGCTCCAAATGAGGAAGTTACTACAATTTTTTTTTTGAAAATGTTTTTAATCATTACTTTTAAAAGATCAGTGGTTCCTAATTTTGAAAACTGCTCAGAAAATTTTTGAAAATCATAATTATTGTACTTTATCATCTAAAACCTCCTTAATTTTTACAAATTGAGCGTGAGTGCCAATTCTGTTACAAAAATCTCCAAGTGATTCATTATTTTGTTTTTTATCCTTAAATAGTAAAAATATTTGTTCCAAAGCTTTTGTTAAATCATCATATGAAACTTTATCTAGAATTTTTTTATTTAATCTTGTTCCTTCGAAATCACCACCTGAATACAAAGCATAAAGATTTGGAGCTCTTCCCACAATGCCTATATCACCGGCGTACGGTCTAGCACAACCATTTGGGCAACCTGTAATTCTGATACTGAATTTTTCATTGTGTAAATTATGTTTTAATAAAACTGCATTAATTTTTCTTATTAGTTCTTCTCTTACTCTTTCTGCCTCAGATAATGCAAGTCCACATGTTGGCAATGCTGGGCAAGCTAAAAACCATCTATCAACATCAGATAGTTTTTTTTTAACAATTAAGTGCTCTTTTAATAATCTATCAATTACATTTTTATCTTTTTCATTTATGTCTCCAAGAATTATATTTTGGTCTGTTGACAATGTAACAGATGGTTTAAATTTATTTATTATATCTCTTAAACCAGATTTAATTTTTATGTTTTTATCATCTTTTATTCTTCCTGATGGAATAAATATACCTATATACCATTTTCCATCTTTTTGTTTATGCCAACCTAAATGATCTTTAATTTTTAAATTATTTAATCTAATTGGTTTCTCAAATTTCTTTTTTAACAAAGCTTCAATTTTTTCCTTAAACCAATTAATTCCCTTTTCTGCGATTAAATATTTTAAACGCGCATGTTTTCTATTTGTTCTATCTCCAAAATCTTTTTGAATTTTTACTATTGCTTCAATAACTTTAATAAAATCAACTTTAGAACAAAATAATATCGGCTTTGCCAAATATGGAAAAGTTTCTGGTTTATTATGAGTCATGCCTAAGCCGCCTCCGACTGCTATGTTATATCCTAAAACTTTGCTATCTTTATATATTAAAAAAATAGCAATATCATTTGTTAGAACATCAACAGAATTATCTTCAGGAATAGTAATACCTATTTTAAATTTTCTTGGTAAATAGTTATTTCCATATATCGGTTCATTTTTTTCTTTTTTTTGATACTCATATTTATCACCATTAATCCATATTTGCCCGTAACTTGTGCTTGATGGAATAAAATGAGATGAAATTTTTAACGCATCTAATCTAAGTTGATTATGAACTTGATCTTTAATTGGTGCAGCAATTGTAGTTACGTTTCTAACAACATCGCCACATGCACCGTAAGTTGTTAAAAGCATTTTTGAAATATTACTCATCATTTTTTTTAAGTTTCCTTTTAAAACCCCATGGAATTGGATAGTTTGTCTAGTAGTAATTCTTAAAGAAGAATCAGAAAATTTTTTTGTTAAATTATCTAATTCAATATATTGTTTGGAAGTTAGTATTCCAGCAGGAATCTTTGTTCTAATCATAAAAGAAAATTCTTTTTCCAATCCTTTTTTTTTTAATTCTGTTGCAGTATCTCTATTATATTGCTGATAAGTTCCGTGAAATTTAAGTAACTGAATTTCGTTTTCTTCAAAATAAGAGTTTGAATTTTGTAGCTGTGATCCTATTCTTCCAGCTAAATAGTCACTCTCAGTTTTTATTTGCTCTACTTTAGATAAAATTATATTGTTCATGATTTTCTTTATTTTGTTTTAAAAAATTTATATTTTTTTTATCTGCTGAGAACCAATTTAATATTGGGCTTAACAAAACATTTTTACCAATAACTAGTAATGCCGGACTCTCAACAGCATTTTTATCAAAATCTTCTAAACAATTTGACAAAGTACTAATTAAAATCTTTTGATTTTGTTTTGTTGCATTTGAAATAATTGCAATATTCTCATTTCTATCTCTACCTCTTTTAACAAGTTCCGAGCATACCCAATTAATACGTTCTAAACCCATATAAATAACTATTAACTGAGATGTTTTAGAAAAAATAGTCCAATCAATAGTCTCGGGTTTTTCCCCTCCTGCACCATACGCAGAAATAAAGGTAACTGAGGTATTAAAATCTCTATGTGTAGCTGGAATACCTGCGTAGGCTAATCCTGCAATCCCAGCCGTTGCACCTGGAACAATTTTATAAGGAATTTTATTTAATTTCAAAGAAAGCGCCTCTTCACCACCTCTACCAAAAATAAAAGGGTCTCCACCTTTTAATCTAAGCACTCTTTTATTTTTTTTTGCTTCATTAATTAATAATTTATTTATCTCCAACTGATTTATTGATTTTTTATTGCCTCTTTTGCCTACATAAATTAATTGTGAATTTGGTTTAGCTAATGATAAAATTTCTTCATTTAATAATGCATCATAAAAAATTACATCAGCTTTTTTTATTGATTTGTATGCTAATAATGACAGTAATCCTGGATCTCCAGGGCCAGCGCCGACTATCCATACACTTCCTTTAGTAAAATTAAAATCAAAAATTTGCATATATATATCAATTTATCAATAAAAACATTTAAATCAACATATTTTATTGTAATTTATATTAATTTACATTTTTTTATGTAATTTAACTTTTAATTGAACTATTTATTACATTATATATTTCTTTATAATTATTTAGATGAGAACATAAAAAAAATCTCTTATTACCTTTTTCATTTGTTTCTTGTATTGTTAATATTAAATTTTTCAACAGATTCCCTCTAAATAAAAAAAGTGGTAAAATCAGAAATTTGCTGTGTTTTAAACTAATTTTTTCTAAATCTTTTCTTAATTTGGCTTTATTTAAAGTAATAAAAATTCTTTTATAAAAATTAATTTTATTTTTTTTAGCTATCTTTTTTGTTAAATAATTAACCTCATTCCTTGCTTTTGAATTTACTGTGTTACTTGCCACTACAATTAAACCATCTTTTTTGTTGTCAATCATTCTTATTTTTTTTATCAAACTATTTTGTGCAATCTTTAGAAATTTTTTAGATTTTAATAAGGGAGGGTTAATAAATAAAGTTGGTGAAGTTGTATATTTTTTTTTTAAATTATTTAAAATCTTAGGAATATCCTGAGTAACGTGATTCCCCGAAAAAATCATAGCTGGTATTAATAATAAAAAATCGTATTTTTTCCTAAAAAAAAAAGATAATTGATCTTTAATACTTGGTTTTGTAATCTCTAAATATCCAATTTTAACTGTATAATCTTTTTTTTTTTTAAAAAATCTTAATAATTTCTTTGTATCATTAACCCCGTCAGGATTTCTAGTGCCATGACAACAAACTAAAATACCTTTTTTCATTTTTTTTTATAACTAATTTCTTTTATTTTTTTATATAGTTTAAGTATTGTATTATCAATATACGTTTTCCTTCTATTTTTCTTTTTAAAACTTTTTTGCATCTTTTTTGAAACTAAACTTAACATTTGTTTAAAAATATTTTGCTTATATTCCAAATCAGCAAAATTCAAAATTTTTGTTATTGTTTCTTTTGGTTTTAATAAAAGATCTTGATTGTCAATAACAAGAATATTCTTAGAAATTTTCTTACTAATTAAATATTTCTTTAAAACCATTTGATAAATATCATGCCATTGAATTAAATAGCCTAAATAATGATCAGATTTACTCCATAAATCCAATATCTTTTTATAGTTTATTTTATTAAGACATATAGGTTTTCTCTGAGGGCCAAATTCAAAATGCGATAAAATATTAAGTTGTTTTACTAAATATTTATTTTTTTTACAATAATCAGTAAATTTATTATGAACATTAACTAATGATTCTACATGATTATAAGGATTTCTAATGCATAAAATAATTTTTGCATCTGGAAATATTTTTAAAATATATTCTATTCTGGTAATGTTGTAATTTCCTTTAGAAAGATATCTTTTTTTATTACCTCTAACATAAAGTATTTTTAAAATATTTTTTTTTAGAGATGTTTCTAGATTATTATTTGAATATCCTCTTTTTATAAATTGAGAATTTATGTCTAAATAATTATCTAAATATTTTTTCCATATTATTTCCTCAAAAGGATCTGGACTATTTGGCCCAATTCGTAAACCATCGTTATGTGGTCTTAATTCTTCTTTTATACCAGCATAAAAAAACCTATTCGCAAAACTCCACAAATATGGCATTTCAATAAAAGGAACATCTCTATATAAAAATGATCCTGTATCAGCATGTACATTTAAAATATTTGTTAAAATAGTAGAGCCTGAACGTGCTAATCCGCTAACAAAAATTGGTTTATTTATTTTTTCATTTAATTTATTTCGCAATATGAAATCTTCAATAAAATTTATCGAACTAATAAATGGGGATATTTTCTCTGATATTAAAAAAGGAAAATATCTACTAAATTGTTTTATTTTTTTTATTTTTGTCAGAACGTTTATTTTTTAAAGTTTTTTTCTTTTTTATGTATTCTAAAAATTTTTTTAAAGGATATGCTAAAAAACCAATAACCGCAACAACGCCAATAAATATAAAGACAATCGCGTTACCAATTAAAGGAAGAAGTGCCCCTATTCCAAAATAGGCGTATGAATATTTGGATATGAAAAAAAAACATACTAAAATTGAGAAAAAAATATATTTTTGTTTCATTATATTATTTCATTAATTAATTTACTACTATTTCACTAAATGACATAGGGTTTGAAAGAAAATAATTTGGATCTTCTTCTATTTGTAAAATATTTTTTTGTTTGCACTGATTTGAAATAACTTCTGTGTTACATACAAGTTCAAAATATCTCATGTGATCAGATTCTAGAATAAAAATTCTTTTATCATATAATTGTATTCTTCCTCCTCTTTTAACGTCAAAATAATCTTTTCCTGTAGCTTCGTAAAAACCTAATAATTTTTTTTTTTTAATATCTATTTCAACTATTCTAGACATACCATTGCTAGGCAATGAAGATCCGTTATCAAATATTAACATAGTTCCTTTATCAGTAACTCGAGGGCTATGTTGATGTGTAAATAATCCAAAAGTAAACCATTTTATATTAAAATTTTCCCCATCAATAAGCATAACTGTATGAATTTTTGCCATTGATAAAATTATATCCCCAACTTTTCCGTTTGGAAAATAGTTAGCGTGTTTTGTCTTTTTTATTATTCTTATATCGTTGTTGTGTAAGGGATTAGAACAATCTTTTATATAAGGATGGATATCTTTTAAATTTTTAATTATTTCCATTAAATTAATAGTTCTTAAATGATTTCCTGTATTCAAATCAAAAATTTCAATAGTATTATGAGTTGCATTTTTTAATTTGCATTTGGAATAATTGGATTGCGTATAAGAAGATGATATATTATTTGGCAAGTTTACAAAAATCTTCCCAGGTACATAAATTTTTTCATCATATACGTCGCCCCAATGATGAATGTATAAATTTTTAGTGGGAGACATCCAAATAATATCCTTAGAAAAACTTGCTTTTATTAGATCTCCTCCTTTATGTGCTAAAAAAATATCATCATCTAATGCGTAAAAAGGAAAAATTTTGGAATCTCCTAAATAAACTTTCATGTCATCTAAGTTATTATTCTTTATCAAAAAAACATTATTTAAAAATCTAACAATTAAAGAATTATTTAAATTTGATTGATAAAAAGATATTTTAGATTTAATTTTTTCTTTTTTTTCATTTTCTATCTCGTTATATGATTTTAATGTTTCTTTAGATTTAAAATAAAGTTCTCCTACTTTTGTGTTTCTTGTATTATTCGCCGATTGGATAATCCATTCATTAATATTTAAATGATTTTGTTTAAAAGAATCAAAACCTAAAAAATAAAAAATAATTAATATAATTGATAAGGCTATAACATTTAATTTTTGTTTTTTTGCAAATTTGTAACCAGTAATAAAAATTAGGAAGATTAATAAAAGAAGAGAGATAAAAATCATAATTTTTATATCTTTATATTCCAAAAACCATCCTAAAATGAATGAAATTAAAGAAGAAGAAGTAAAAAATAAAAAAAACAAAAACTTATTTAACATAAAATACTATTTTGAATACAGTTAATATAATATAAATCAAGTAATTATCATTTTATATTTATTTAAAACCTTTAAAAAAAAGTAAAAGCAAGAGAAGTGCTATTAAATAGACAAGATGAACATAATCATATTGTGTTAAATCTGGATTCATTGAAATGGGATTATTAAAAGAAATATAAAAACAATATCAATTCTCTCTTTTATAAATTTCATTAAAAATAATATCTGTTAGTAATAAATTTCCTAATTCATTGTAGTGTACATCATTATATATATAAAAATTATCAATGTTTTTATATAAATCTCCGATAAAAAATTTTGGATATGCATTTAAATAATTAATATTATTTTCTTCTAACTTTGGTATAACTGAATTTAAATACAAAAGTCTTGGGGTATCTTCTAGTAATTCATATGAATATGGATAAAGTAAAACATATAGTTTTATATTTCTAGCATTTAGATAATTTTTTAGTTCCAATAGATTTTCTATCGTAAAATTCAATGATTTGATTCCTTCATCATTCCATTTTTTTTTATTATAATAAAATTTTTTAGTACCCTTCATACTGTTTACTGATCTAATTGCTCTTATTTGATATTTTTTTATTTCGAAAAAATTTTTATTATTTTTACTTGCTAGTTTGTATCTATCTCTCAAATTTCTAAAAAAATCCTCTATACGATTCCCAATATTATCAAGCAACAAACCAATCATAGTTTGTTTACGATAGAATCTCCAAAAATTGTAATTTTTTAAGTCCTCATAAAAAGAATGCTTCCTTCTGTTTTCATATTTCCTATCTTCAATTTCAAATTCGGAAGGTTTATTCATTTTCAAATAAGCTAAATCGTCTAATAAATCTGACTTATCATGTAACACCACAACGGAACTAACTTTAAGCCACTTATTAGCATTTAAAACTGATTTTATTTTTTTTAAATATATATAACTAGAATATGAGGCAACTCCTGCATTTAAAAATTCAAAGTTTGAAAATTGTTCATTAGTTAATTTACTATTTAGTAGACCGGTAATTGTATTGTCATAAGTCAGCCCAACTCCTTCAACAAAGCTATCTCCTATGATAATTGAATAATTTTTTTTTTTATTTAAATTTCTGTTAGAAAAATCTCTAAATCCTAGATTATTTGTATTAATTTCATAAACAATTTTTTTTTTCCAAAGAGTATTAAAAGTTGCATTTTTTTTAAATCCGTATCTGTATTCGCTATTGTGAATTCTATTTTCGGCAATTTCTTTGTAAATTTGTTCTTTTTCTTTATTTAGAAAATCAAGTAAAAAAAATTGTGAAAATATAAAATCAAAAATAATAATTATTAAAATAATTATAAGATTATTTTTATTCATAAAATACATTACAACATAAAAATGGCGGTGAGGGAGGGATTCGAACCCTCGATACAACACAAGGTTGTATAACGAGTTAGCAACCCGCCGCATTCAGCCTCTCTGCCACCTCACCTCTTTTGTATATTCTAATTAAGATATTATTGGCTTATTTTGCAAGTTTTTTTTTTAAGATCTTGTTAACTATACCCGGATTAGCTGTTCCTTTTGTTTCCTGCATAACTTGTCCTACAAAATATCCAAACAATTTTTCTTTTCCTGATTTAAATTCATCAACTTTCTCTTTATTATTATTTAAAACTTTATCTATTAATTTTTCAATCTCACCTGTATCGGTTATTTGTTTTAATCCTTTTTTCTCAATAATATCTTTTGCCTTTTTTTTTGTTTTAAACATTTCATCAAAAACGTTTTTTGCAATTTTTCCAGATATAGTTTGATCTTCAATATAATCTATTAACTCTCCCAAATCTTCAGCTTTAATAGGAGAATCTTTAATTTCTAAATTATTTTTATTTAATAATGCGAACAATTCGCCGATTATCCAATTAGCTACATTTTTTGGATTACGTTTTTTATTTCCGGCAATAATTTTATCAAAAAATTCTGCATTATTTTTATCTGAAACAAGGATAGCAGCATCATAAGAAGGAATTTTATACTGATTAATTAAGTTTTTTTTTTTAACATCAGGAAGTTCAGGTAAATTTTTTTTAATTTTTTCTATCCATTCATCTTCTATTTCTAATGGCGGTAAATCAGGATCTGGAAAATATCTATAATCATGTGCCTCTTCCTTTGATCTCATCGATCTTGTTTCTCCTTTTTTTTCATCGAACAATCTTGTTTCTTGATCAATCTTACCGCCTGAACTTATAATTTCTGTTTGTCTTTTAAATTCATAATCTATTGCTTGCCCTATAGATTTTATGGAGTTTACATTTTTGATTTCTGCACGTGTTCCTAACTCTTCACCTTTTATTCTAACAGAAATGTTAACATCACAACGTAGTGACCCTTCTTCCATATTTCCATCACATGTACCAATATATCTTAAAATGGATCTTAACTTCTTAACATACTCTTGAGCTTCTTCTGCTGATCTAATATCAGGTTCTGATACTATTTCCATTAAAGCAATTCCAGATCTATTAAGGTCTATATAACTTTTACTTGGTTCAATATCATGAACACTTTTTCCTGCGTCCTGTTCAATATGTAATCTAGTAATACCTATTTCTTTTGAAGTGCCGTCTTTTAAATCAATAGGAATTGATCCTTTCCCAACAATTGGCTGACTAAATTGTGAAATTTGGTATCCTTGTGGCAAATCAGGATAAAAATAATTTTTTCTATCAAATATAGATCTTTTGTTTATTTGTGCATTTAAACCCAATCCAGTTTTAATTGCTTGTTCAACGCAATCTTTATTAATTACTGGCAACATGCCTGGCATTGCTGCATCAACTAAAGAAACTTGTGTATTTGGTTCTGAACCAAAATTAGTTGATGCGCCAGAAAAAAGTTTTGATTTAGAAATAATCTGAGCATGAACTTCTAAACCAATTATAGTTTCCCAATTATTCGAACTTTTCATTACTTTTTATCCTCTTTTTTAAAATTAGAATTTTCTTCAATAATTTTCGCTGCTGAAAAAACACTGTCCTCATCAAAACTTTTTCCAATTATTTGAAAACCCAGGGGTAAATTATTATTTGATAAGCCCATTGGAACTGATATTGCAGGAAGACCTGCTAAACTGGCAGGTACTGTAAAAACATCATTTAAATACATTTGAATTGGATCATCTATTTTTGACCCTTGCTCAAATGCGTCTGATGGCGCTGTTGGAGTAAAAATTATATCGACTTTTTCAAAGGCTTTTTTAAAATCATTTATAATTTTTGATCTTACTTTTTGAGCTTTTAAGTAATACGCATCATAATAACCGGCTGAAAGAACGTAAGTGCCAATCATAATTCTTCTTTTTACCTCGTTACCAAAACCTTCTGATCTTGTTTGTTCGTATAGATCATTAATATTTTCTGAATTATTTCTTAGTCCATACCTTACACCGTCATATCTTGCTAAATTACTTGATGCTTCAGCAGATGAAATAATATAGTACGTTGCTAAAGCATATTCAGTATGTGGTAAATCAATTTCTACTACTTCACAATTATTTTTCTTAAAATACTCTATCCCTAAATCCCACAATTTAATAATTTCGTCATTTAATTGGTCGTTTTTATATTGTTTAGGAATTCCAATTTTTAATTTTTTGTTATTTTTTAAATTTTTATAAAAATTTGTTTTTTCTAAATTTGCTGAAGTTGAATCTTTTTTATCATATCCAGCCATAGCATCTAACATCAATGCTGCATCATTAACAGTTTTAGTCATTGGTCCTGCTTGATCTAATGATGAAGCAAAAGAAACAATGCCCCATCTAGAACATCTACCGTATGTAGGTTTTAATCCTACAATTCCACAGTAAGACGCTGGTTGTCTAATTGAACCACCGGTATCAGTTCCTGTAGCAGCAATTGCAATATTACCTGCTACTGCGGCAGCTGATCCTCCTGATGAACCACCTGACACATATTTCTTCTTATCTTTTGACCATGGATTAATTGATGCACCAAAAAAACTTGTTTCATTTGAAGAGCCCATAGCAAATTCGTCTAAATTCGTTTTTCCTAAAAGAATTGCGCCTGCATCCCATAGATTTTGTGTAACAGTTGACTCGTAAGCGGGTTTAAAATTATCCAACATCTTAGAAGCTGCTGTAGTTAAAATATCTTTGGTACAAAATAAGTCTTTAATTGCAATTGGCACTCCTTCGAGTGGTCTTGCAGTATTATTTAAAATTCTTTTATCAGATTCTTCAGCCAATTTAATGACATTATCAGAATTCATTGAAATATATGCGTTTAGATTTTTATTTGCTTCAGCTTCTTTAAGATAAAAAGATGTTAATTCTTTTGAACTTATTTTTTTTTCTTTGAGAAGTTTTAAACATTCTTCTAAATTTATATTTTTTAAATTCATAAATTATTACTCCACAACCTTAGGTACAACAAAATAACCAGCTTTTTTTTCTGGTGCATTTTTTAAAATCTTTTCTTCAATTTTCCCATCATTAATTTCATCTTCACGAAATGGTATTTTAATATCACTAGGGTTCGCAATAGGTGTAATATCTTTGGTATCTACTTCATTTAATTTCTCAACCCAAGTAATTATTTTTGAAAGTTCTTTTGAAAATCTTTCAACCTCTTTCTCTTCAATTTTAACCCTTGATAAGGTTGCTATTTTTTTTACTAATTTTTTATCTATATCCATAGAATATAATTATATTAGTTATTTTATATTTCAAATGACAATAATAAACAAAGAAGATTTTAAAATAAAAAAAGAATTAAATAGACCGATTTTATCTTTAGATTACGGAGAAAAAAGAATTGGAATTGCAATTTCTGATAATGAGTGTTCGATTGCTCTTCCCAGTGAAGTATTAGAAAGAAATAAAGCTGATAAAGATTTCTTATACATTAAAGAAATTATAAAAAAAAATAATATACAAGCTGTTTTGATAGGAATGCCCTACAACATGGATGGTTCTGAGGGTGAAAAATGTAAGATAGTTAAAAGCTTTAGTAAAGAATTATTAAAATTCATTAACATTAATATAATTTATTGGGACGAAAGGTTATCAACTTTAGCTCAAGAAAAGATTCTTATTAGTAAAGATATTAGTAGAAAAAAGAGAAAAAAAGTAATTGATAAGTTGGCAGCAGGCTATTTCTTACAGTCTTTTCTAGATTTCTTAAAAAATTAAAAAAAATAAAAAACTTACTTGAACATTTGCAAAATTAGGTCCATATTAAACTTTTAATGAAGCTTTTAAAAGATAGTAAGCGCGCTTTATTAAAACCTCATTTACTTAGTGTTGAAGATTTATCTATTCCTGAAATTGATATTTTACTAAATAAAGCTAATTTTTATGCAAATGCAAATAAACAAAGAGGGAAGATAGAAAAAACATTAAAGGGATCAACTATAATTACATTATTTTTTGAAACCTCTACAAGAACAAAAACATCGTTTGAACTTGCAGCAAAAAGATTAGGCGCAGATAGCATAGGAATTAACGCATCTTCAAGTGCAATAAAGAAAGGTGAAACGTTAATTGATACAGCAATGACGTTAAATGCTATGCATGCAGATATTTTAATAGTAAGACATCCCGATAGTGGAGCTGTAAAACTATTATCAAAAAAAGTTAATTGTTCAGTAATAAATGCTGGAGATGGTACGCACGAACATCCGACTCAAGCTTTACTTGATGCATTAACTATAAAAAGAAATAAAAAAAATATTAAAGGACTTAATATTGCAATATGCGGAGATGTTTTACATAGTAGGGTAGCAAGGTCTAATATTTTACTTCTTTCAAAATTAGGCGCCAAAATAAACATTATTGCTCCTCCAACATTAATTCCGAAAGGTATAGAAAATTTAGGCGTTGAAGTTTTTAATAACATGGAAAAAGGTTTGGTAAATTGTGATATTGTAATGATGCTAAGACTTCAAACTGAAAGAATGAAGGGGTTGTATGTACCATCAACAAGAGAATATTTTAAATTTTATGGTCTGGATCATGAAAAATTAAAAAATGCAAAAAAAGATGCATTAATTATGCATCCAGGCCCAATGAATAGAGGGGTAGAAATTGATAGTTCTCTAGCTGATAATTTAGATCGAAGTGTAATACATCAACAAGTAGAAATTGGCGTTGCTGTAAGGATGGCATGTTTGGAAATGTTAACTGTGGGAGTAGATAAATGAAAGAAGCATATATAAATGCAAAAATATTAGATCCAGAGAAAAATAAAGAATTTATTGGTGATATTATTATAGAAAAAGACAAAATCATTGATATTGGTCCCAATGTTTATAAGAAAGATAAACCGAAAAGTTATATAAATGTTCATGATTGTAAAAATTTATTTATAAGTCCTGGACTCTTAGACATGAGAGTTTCCTTAGAACCTGGTTCAGAACACAAAGAAAGTATTAAAAGTGGTTGTAACGCAGCATTTGCTGGTGGCATTACAACAGTTGTTTGTCTCCCAAACACAGACCCAGTAGTAGATAATGTTTCGGTAGCGGAATATATACAAAAAAGAGCAAAAGAGGTTTCAAAAATAAATCTTTATACTTACGGATCTTTGACAAAAAATTTTGATGGAGAAAATTTATGCGAGATGGGATTATTATCAAAAGCAGGAGTCAAAGGATTTACTGATGCAACAAAGTCAATTGAAAATGCTGCTGTTTTAAAAAGAGCTTTAGAATATTCTAAAGCATTTGACTCTTTAATAATTCAATTTCCAGAAGACAAGAATCTTGCGAATAATGGAGTCATGAATGAAGGAGAAATTGCAACAAAACTAGGGCTTGCTGGAATTCCTTCCATTGCAGAAGTAATTATCATAGAAAGAGATTTAAGATTAGTTGAAGCAACTGGTGCAAAATATCATGTATCTTGTGTTTCTACAGCCCAGTCAGTTGAAGCAATAAAAAATGCAAAGAAGAAAGGTTTGAGAGTTACTTGTGATACTTCTCCCCAATATTTTACATTAAATGAAATGGCAGTAGAAGATTACAGAACTTTTGCAAAAGTATCGCCTCCTCTAAGATCTGAAAAAGATAGGGTTGCAATTGTAAATGGTTTAAAAGATGGAACGATAGACGCTATACAAAGTGATCATATGCCACAAGATGAAGATAATAAGAGGTTACCTTTTAACCATGCAGAAAAAGGAATTATAGGTTTAGAAACTCTACTACCTTTAAGTTTAGAACTTTATCATAATAAATCTTTAAGTTTGTTAGATGTAATTAAGAAACTTACTAAAAATCCTGCTAATATTTTAAATTTAAAACACGGAACTTTATCAATAGGATCAAAAGCTGATCTTTTAATTTTTGATCCAAACAAGCCTTTCGTGGTTGATGTAAAAAAATTCAAAAGCAAATCCAAAAATTCACCATTTGATAAAAAACCTTCTCAAGGAAAAGTCATAAGAACAATTTGTAGCGGTGAAGTTTCCTATGCTGCCTGAACTGAACATAGCTCCATTAATATTAGCTTTTTTGATAGGCTCTATTCCAACTGGCTATCTTCTAAATAAATATTTTGGACATGGCGATATAAGAAAAGTTGGCTCTGGAAATATCGGTGCGACTAATGTATTGAGACATAGTGGTAAGTTACTGGGTTTACTTACTCTTTTAATTGATATTGGTAAAGGTTTTTTAGCACTTGTATGGCTCACTAAAATAAATTTTTACATGGATGAAGATATATTTATACTTGGTTCTTCAGTTGTATTAGGGCATATATTTTCACCTTGGTTAAAATTTAAAGGCGGCAAGGGCGTTGCTACAATGTTAGGGGTAATTCTTTTTATATCCATGTCATGCGTGGATGGAAGTCGCCATTGCTGGAGGTTCAATTTTTTAGAACTAGAAAGCAATATTTTTTTTGTAACAATTTTTTCTTGGTTGATGATTGTTTTTTTTACAAGATATGTTGCTTTAGGATCAGTAATTTCATTAACGGTAACAACTATTTATTCCTTTTTTTACATTCCATCTATATTTATTTTTTTTGTTCTAATGACTCTTTTAATTACTTATAGACACACAGATAATTTTGAAAGAATTAAAAATAATAAAGAACATAAAATATCTTTTTAATAATTTTTTATTGACAAATTAAGAAAAAAGTTCCATTTATCTCAAAAATACAGCTTATAAAAAAATAATGAGTAATATTGTTATTGTAGAATCTCCGGCGAAAGCCAAGACCATTGAAAAATATCTTGGTCCTGATTATAAAGTCATGGCTAGTATTGGGCATATTAGAGACCTCTTACCTAAGAACGGTTCGGTAAATACTGATGAACAATACAAAATGATATGGGAAATCTCACCACAAGGAAAAAAAGTTATCAAGGAAATATCTAATGCAATTCAAACGGGAGACAACTTATTTTTAGCAACGGACCCTGATAGAGAAGGAGAAGCTATTTCGTGGCATGTTGAAGAAGTATTAAAAGAAAAGAAAAAATTAGAAAATGTAAATGTTAAAAGAATTACCTTTAATGAAATTACTAAAGAAGCAGTAAATGCTGCAATAGGTCAACCTAGAGAATTAGATAACAATTTAATTAATGCGTATTTAGCAAGAAGAGCTCTTGATTATCTTGTTGGATTTAATTTATCCCCTATTTTATGGCGAAAGCTTCCTGGAAGCAAATCAGCGGGTAGAGTACAATCTGTTGCTCTTAGAATTATATGTGAGAGAGAAAATGAAATTGAACATTTTAAGCCAGAAGAATATTGGTCTATTGATGTTTTATTAAAATCTAAAGACAACCAAGTATTTAAATCCTCTTTAAAACAAATTAATGATAAAAAATTAAAAAAACTAGATATTGGAACAGAAACATTAACTAAAGAATATATAGATGTAATTAATTCTAAAACTTACCAAGTAGATGAATTAAAATCTAAAGAAGTAAAAAGAAATCCTTATGCTCCTTTCACAACTTCAACTCTTCAACAAGATGCAGGTAATAAATTTGGATATTCTGCTGCATCAACAATGGGAAAAGCACAAAAGTTATACCAAAGTGGTTTTATAACTTATATGCGAACAGATAGTATAGTTTTATCAAATGATGCAATAAACCAATCTAGAGAATATATAAAAAGTAATTTTGGTGATAATTATTTACCGAGTGAGCCAAGAGTTTATAAATCTAAAGCAAAAAATACTCAAGAAGCTCACGAAGCAATTAGACCTACTAATATTAATAATTCTCCTGAAAAAATAAAAAATGAAATTGGCCTAGATGAATTTGAATTATATAAGCTTATATGGAATAGAACCGTTGCGTCTCAAATGAATAGCGCAATATTTAAACAAATCACTTTAACTGTAAAAGCAAATGATGGGTCAGTTCTTTTACAATCAACAGGCTCTTCTCCTGTATTTGATGGAATGTTAAAAGTTTATAATTATGAAAAAAAATCAAATGGAAAAGAAGATGAAACAAATATTATACCAAATATTAATCCTGGCGATGAAGTAGAAATTGAAAAAATAGTTGATGAACAACATTTTACCCAACCTCCTCCTCGTTATACAGAAGCAAGTTTAGTTAAAAAATTAGAAGAGTTAGGAATTGGAAGACCATCTACTTACGCACCTATTATTCAGGTTTTAAAAACAAGAGGATATGTAAATATTGAATCAAGAAGAATATTTCCTCAAGATAGAGGGAGAATTGTTACTGTATTTTTATCAAACTTTTTTGAAAAGTATATTGATTATGATTTCACAGCCAATCTTGAAAATCAATTAGATGATATATCTGGTGGACGAATAGATTACATAAATGTTTTAGATGAGTTTTGGAAAAATTTTTATAATTTAATTGAACAAACTAAAGAAATTAGAATTACTGAAGTAATAGATAAGCTGGATCATCAGTTAGAGGATCATTTCTTTCAACCAAATGAAAAAAATGCAAATCCTAGAAAATGTCCTACTTGTGATGATGGAAGATTAGGTTTAAAGCTTGCAAAAACTGGGCCTTTTGTAGGGTGTTCAAATTATCCGGATTGTAAATACGCAACTCAACTAACTTCTAATATTAATGGCGATAATCAAAATGGTGGCGGTATTTCACTTCCAAAAGAATTGGGCATTGATCCAAAAACAAATAAACCAATCATAATAAAACAAGGGCCTTACGGAATTTATATTGAAATGGTAGAGAAAGAAGATGAAAAACCAAGAAGAGCATCTGTTCCGAAAAATTTACCATTAGAACAATTAAATTTAGAAAAAGCTTCTCAATTATTGTCACTTCCAAGAGAAGTTGGTATATATCCAAAAAGTAACGAAACAATTATTGCAAATAATGGAAGATTTGGTCCCTATTTAAAAGTTGGAGATTATTTTATATCCTTAAAAGAAGATGATGTTTATACAGTTGGGGAAAATAGAGCAATAGATTTAATTGAAGAACATTTTCAAAAAATAGAAAAACAAACAATAGGTACTCATGATAAGAAAGAACTTAGTGTAAGTAAGCGTGGTAGAATTGGTTATTTTCTAAAAAATGGAACCACAAGCATAAGAGTCCCTAATGAAATAGATGCAAAAACAATAAGTTTAGAAAAAGCAATTGAATTAATTGAAATTAAAAAAGAAAAAGATCAAGAAAAGAAGAAGAAAAAGACAAAAAAGAAAAAATAACTACTCTGTCTTTTTTAAATCTAAAATCTTTAAAGATAATTCTTTTAATCTTTCTTCATCAATTTCAGCAGGAGCGTTCATCATTAGATCTTCAGCTTTTTGATTGAATGGAAAAGGAATTATTTCTCTAATATTTGGTTCACCTGCAATTAGCATAACAATTCTGTCAATTCCAGGAGCGCAGCCTCCGTGAGGTGGGGCTCCATAGTTAAAAGCTTTTAAAAGACCTCCAAATTCTTTTTCTAATTCATTTTTTGAATATCCGGCAATTTCAAATGCCTTTAACATTATTTCTGGCTTATGATTTCTAATAGCTCCGCTTGATAATTCTACTCCATTACAAACAATATCATATTGGTACGCTTTAATTTTTAAATGATCTTCATTTTCCAAAGCTTTTAGTCCTCCTTGCGGCATAGAAAATGGATTGTGACTAAATTCTATCTTATTTGTTTCTGGATTTAATTGATACATAGGATAATCCACTATCCAACAAAACTTATATTCATTATCTTTAATTAATTTTAATTCGTTAGCTATTTTTGTTCTAGCAAGAGCTGCAAATTCTGTTATTTCTTCAAATTTACCACATAGAAAAAAAATCGAGCTATTTCCATCCACATCTTCTATTTTTAAAAACTTCTCCAATCTTTCTTTATCAAGGTTATTTGCTATAGGTCCCTTTCCTTCATTTTTAACAAACTGTATATAACCCATGCCTCCTTGTCCTTCATCTTTAGCCCAGTTATTAAGTTTATCAAAAAAAGTTCTTGGTTGATCTTTGGTATTTGGTGCTGGAATACCAATAACAATTGATCCTTTATCAATATTTTCAGCAAATAATTTAAATGAAGAGCCTTTAAAAATATCTGTAACATCAGATAAAATTAAAGGGTTACGTAAATCAGGCTTGTCATTTCCATATTTTTTTACACATTCTTCAAAAGGTATTTTTATAAATGGTGGTTTAGAAATAGAAAAATTTTTTGTTAGTTTTGTAAAAACATCAAATAAAACTGGTTCTAATGCACTAAAAACGTCTTCCTGTGTAACAAAAGACATTTCATAATCTAATTGATAAAATTCCCCAGGAGATCTGTCAGCTCTACTATCTTCATCTCTAAAACAAGGAGCAATTTGAAAATATTTATCAAAACCAGCTATCATTAAAAGTTGTTTAAACTGTTGAGGGGCTTGTGGTAATGCGTAAAATTTACCAGGATGAACTCTACTAGGAACTAAATAATCTCGTGCGCCTTCTGGCGAACTTGCTGTTAGAATTGGCGTTTGTATTTCTACAAAATTTTGTTTATTCATTCCTTCTCTTATTAATGAAATCACTTTATTGCGTAATAAAATATTTTTTTGCATCTTAGACCGTCTTAGGTCTAAGTATCTATATTTTAATCGAGTATCCTCTCCATAATCTTTATCTGAATTCACTTCTAATGGCAACGGTTTTGAATGTGATTCACTTATATATTCATCTACTGATATTTCAATTTCCCCAGTAGGAATCTTTTTATTTAGCGTTTCATCAGATCTTGGTACCACTTTACCAGTTACAGTTATTACACTTTCTGAAGATGTTTTTTCCGCTGCAGAAAAGTACTTATTCTTTTTATCTAATACTACTTGTGTTATTCCAAAATGATCCCTTAAATCAATAAAAAGTAAATTTCCATGATCTCTTTTTCTATGAACCCAGCCTGATAATTTAACAGATTTATTTTTATCTTTTAATCTTAACTCACTACAGTTATGTGTTCTATATAAGTGCATCTAATAATTTTAAATTAATTTTTTTACAAAATTTATATTTATTTTTTTTTTTGTTATCAAAGATTGTTCATCTATTTTATTAACTAAACTTTGCAAACTAGTAAATGAACGTTCAGACCTATAAACAATAAATTTAATTATTTTTTTGTCTATCAAAATTTGTTTATCAACAAATAATTTGACCAATACTGAAGATAATAATTCATCATCTGGTTTTTTAATATTAACAGTTGTAGATGATAAAATTCTAGATTTTAAATCTGGTAAAATAATTCCCCAAAGTTTAGGTGCAATGGGGGATGTTAATATAAGATACCCTTTTTTTTCTTCGATCAAATTATAAAAATGTAATAAATTTTTCTCCAAATCTTCTTTATCTTTTTTTTTTATTTTATCAAAAAAGTCTGAAATATTTTCAATAATAAATTTTTTTTTTTTTAAAAAAAAATTATCGAATTTTATTTTTTTAAATTTACTTAAATTCAAAATTTCTGCAGAAGATCTTTTTTGCCAAATTTTTGATAAATGAGTTTTGCCTGTTCCAGCTTTTCCAACAATTATTATCTTTCTATTAGGCCAATTAGGCCATTTGTTAACCAATCTGTATGCTTCTATATTTGATTTTGAAACTAAAAAATCATCTTTTTCATATATCTTTTTTTTTTTTAGATTAAATGATAATTGAATATTCTTGTTGTTTTTATGTATCATAAATTTACTAATATTTCTTTAAGCCATCTAATCAAATATAAAATTCCAGATATAAGTGTTAAATAAATTATAAAAAGACCAAAATATTTAATTAAAATTTCAAAATCAAAAAAAGCATTATTACACAATAACATTCCTACAAAAATTGTTTGGAAAAAAAATGTTATTTTTCCGATTTTCAAAGGAGAATAATTTATTTTTTTTTTTAATAAGATTGAAAGAACTGCGCCTAGAATAATAATAAAATCTCTTAGAACTATAATTACAACTATTGGTAATTCTATAAAATTCTTATAACTTAATGTGATCAAAACGGAAAATATCAATATTTTATCTGAAACAGGATCTAATATTTGACCAAATTCAGTAACTAATTTTAGTTTTCTTGCTAAAAAACCATCAAATATGTCAGTAACAGAAGCAAATAGGAAAATCCAAAAAGCTATTTCCAATTTATCTTCCAATATCATTAATAAAATTATAGGTACAGAAAAAAGTCTGAGAAAAGATATAATGTTTACAATATTAATTATTTTCACTTTGTTGAATTTAGCTTTTTACTATTTAAATCTAAATCTAAATCTGATTGTTTAAATGCGACTTTTAATTGGTTCAAATTTCCTGAGAAAGATAAAAAAATAATTGCTTTATTATGAGAAAAATTTTTGACATTAAATTTGTCAATTATTGGCATATCGCTAATTTTTTTTTTTATATTTATCCAATCATTTAAATCGTTAAATAAGACTGTAATTTTCTCAAATTTCTTTTGGGAAGTTGTAATATTTGCTGTCTTCCATTGTTGGTTAACAAATGTTTCAACTTTGAATTTTGCTTCATTTAAAGTTTTATCAGAATATTCATTTGTATATATTTCAAATGTGTCATTAAAACTATTAGTTTTTTCACCATCAAATCTGTAAATCGATAAATTTAAATCAAACAATATTTTTGATTTATCACGATTAAATTTTTTTTTTAAAATCGCCACAAGAACTCCTGTTGTATTATGTGATTTTGCTAAAAGTTCGAGATTTTTTAAATTTTTTTTGACTGCTTGATCTTGATTAAAATAAATGAAGTCGCTAAATTTTCCTTCTGAGGATTTAATTGGAATTAAACCATCATTATTAGAATTATTTATCCATGCATTTCTCCAAATATTTTTCTTTTCCCATAAATATGTGACACCACCAAATTTATAAATAGGTAAAATTAAGAGAGGTTTACTTTTAAGACTAGTGAATTTTATATTATTTCTATTTAAATATCTTAGAATTTTATTTTCATTAAATATTATTGTTAAATTTCCTATATATTTGCTAGAAGTTGTTTTCTCACTTTCAACCTCTATTGCGTTAACAAATTCCAAAATTTTATCTATTTTGATATCTTTAATTTTTTCGTATTCTGTTTCTAAAAGCATTTTGTTCATTAAATTTTTAAATCCTTTTTCTTGAGCTTTTAGTATAGCAATCTCTCTAGCTTTAGCAGATGATGCCGATTCTGCACTCACAGAAATATTTTTCACTTTAAATATTTTATCTTCTGAAGTCTCAGAAATTGAAATATTTAGATTTATAAAAATAATTAAAAAAAAGATAATGAAGAATTTTATAAAGTTGTATTTCATAGTAATATCTTACTTTTTAAAAAAAAATTATTACATAAAAATAATAAATTAATGAAACGAAAAGTAAATAAATACAAAAAAGCTGGTGTAAATATAGACCATGGCAATCAGTTTATTAAACTAATAAAAAAAAAAGTTTTTTCTACTCATATTAAAGGTGCAGTAAAAGACTTAAGCTCGTTTGCTGGTTTTTTTGATTTGTCGATATTAAAATATAAAAACCCTATACTTTTGAGTTCTACAGATGGGGTTGGGACAAAATTAAAAATAGCGCAAGATTTAAAAAGATATAATTCAATAGGAATTGATTTAGTTGCTATGTGTATAAACGATATCCTGGTTCATGGTGGCAAGCCAATATTTTTTTTAGATTATATAGCAGTTGAAAAATTAAACAAAAAAGTAGCATTAAATATAATTGATGGAATTTCTAAAGGATGTAGAGAATCTGGCTGTTCAATTTTAGGAGGAGAAACTGCAGAAATGCCTGGATTATACAAAAAAAATGATTTTGATCTTGCTGGATTTGCTGTAGGTATTGCTGAGAAAAAAAATTTAATTACAGGAAAAAATATAAGAGAAGGAGATGAGGTAATTGGATTAAAGTCTTCTGGTTTCCACTCTAATGGGTATTCGTTGATTAGATATATTTTAAAAAGAAAAAAAATTAATTATAAAAAAAAAGTATCTAAACAAATTGGAAATCTTGGGGATTTTTTACTTAAGCCAACTAAAATTTATTCGAAAATAATGCTAGAACTAGAAAAAAATAAACTAATCAATGGCGCGTGTCATATAACAGGAGGAGGAATAATAGAAAATTTACCAAGAATTTTGCCAAAAAAATTAGGATTAGATTTTGAAAATCATAATTGGGTTTTACCTGATATATACAAATGGTTTAAAGACCAAGGCTCTCTATCTTTTGATGAGATGGTAAAAGTTTTTAACTGTGGTATAGGCATGGTTATCATATGTAAGCCTGAAAAAAAGAAATTGGTAATAAATAAACTAAAAAATAAAAAAGAACCTTTTTTTATGCTAGGCAGAGTAATTAAAAATAATGGGAAGATTGATATAAATTATTTAAAAAAAGATTGGAAATGTTAAAAGTTGTAGTTTTGATATCTGGCAGAGGAAGTAATTTAAAAGCTATAATTGATAAATGTTCTAAAAAAAATGTCTCAGCAAAAGTTATTTCAATAATTTCAAATAATTCAAATGCATCAGGTCTTAAAATAAGGGGAAAATTTAAAAAAATAATAATTAATAATCAATTAAGTAAAAAAAGATTTGAAACAGAATTGCATAATAATCTTAAAAGATTGAAGCCAGATTTAATATGTTTAGCTGGATTTATGAAAATTTTAGGCCCTTTTATAACAAAAAAATGGAAAAATAAAATAATAAACGTTCATCCATCATTGCTGCCCGCATTTAAAGGTTTAAATACTCATGAAAGAGTTTTAAAATCTGGTAAAAAAAAAAGTGGTTGCACAATTCATTTTGTTGACGAAAGTTTAGATGGTGGACCAATAATTACGCAAGTGGAAACTAAAATAAATAAAAAAATGACAAGTAAAGAGTTATCAAAAAAAATATTAAAAACAGAACATAGAATATATCCAGAAATTGTTAATTTATTTGCAAAAAAAGAAATTAGTGTAAAAAAAAATAAAGTTTTTATAAAAAATGAAAAAAAATTAAATCTTTTTATAAAAAATATATAAATAAATTGAAAAATTTTTTTTTTTTTTGTAAATTCAAGATATGGAAAAAAATTTAAAAAGAGCACATAATAATTGGGTACTTTTCTTAAAAGGAACTGTGTTATTAGTTGCAGGAGTTATAGTTATTCTTGCTTTTATGGCCTTATTTTTGCTTTAAGATTTATACATTTTTAAAAAAAAAATTAAGTTCTTTCAAAGCATTTTCCTCACTATCAGAACCATGAACTGCGTTTTCTTGAATAGATGTGGCGAATTTTTTTCTTATTGTATTTTCTTCAGCTTCTTCTGGATTTGTGGCTCCCATTGCTTTTCTATATAATTCAACCGCATTTTCTCCTTCGAGTATCTGAACAACTATTGGGCCAGAAGTCATAAATTCACATAATTCTTTATAAAAAGGTTTTTCAGAATGGACAGCATAAAATTCTTCTGCTTCTTCCTTAGTTAATTTGATTTCTTTTTTTTCTAGAATGCTTAAACCTGAATTTTCAATCATGGAGTTTATTGCATCAACATTCCCTGCTTTGACTGCGTCTGGTTTAATAATTGACAAAGTTTTTTGATTAGACATATATTATTTTTCGTAATTATTGTAAATATAATTATCTATTAACCTTACACCGAAGGCAGTACCACCTTTTTTTGACAATGGTTGTTCTTTATCAAGCCAGGTTACACCGGCAATATCTAAATGTGCCCATTCAACATCTTTTTTTACAAAACGTTGTAAAAATTGTGCCGCAGTAATGCTCCCTGCTCCGCCGGTTCCAGTTATGTTTTTCATATCCGCAATATCGCAATTAAGCAACTCATCGTATTCTTTTCCTAATGGAAATCTCCATATTTTCTCGTCTGTTTTTCTTCCTGATTTTATCAAATCATCTGATAATTTATCAGAATTAGAAAATAGTCCTGCGTAAAAATTTCCTAAAGCAACTATTATTGCTCCAGTTAAAGTTGCAAAATTTATCATTTTTTTTACATTATATTTTTCTTGGCAATACCAAAGTGCGTCAGCTAAAACTAGTCTTCCTTCAGCATCGGTATTTAAAACTTCAATTGTTTGTCCAGACATAGATTTTACTATATCACTTGGCCTTTGAGCATTTGAACTAACCATATTTTCAACAGAACCAATTACCCCTACTACATTTGATTTAGATTTTCTTAGTGCTATTGATTTCATTACACCTAAAACAAGGGCTGAGCCTCCCATATCCATTTTCATTTCTTCCATTCCTTGAGATGGTTTTAATGAATATCCTCCGGTATCAAATGTGACTCCTTTACCAACAAGTCCTAACGGGGGGGATTTAGAACTAGGATTACCATTCCATTCCAAAGTAATAAGTCTTGAAGGATTCGCGCTTCCCATTCCAACTCCTAAAAGTGCTCCCATTCCATGACTTTTCATTCTTTTTTCATCTAAAATATTAATTTTTAAACCTAATTTTGATAATTCTTTGGCTCTAGAAGCAAGAGTAATAGGATTTAATACATTTGGTGGTTCATGCAAAAGATCACGTGCAAAAAATACACCTTCAGAAACCGCTTCATGATTTAAAAAAAGTTTTTTAAATTTATTAGGATTAGGAACAAAAAAGTTAATACTTTTTAGAACTTTATTATCATCGCTTTCTTTTTTTTTTTTATATTTTTTGAATGAATAAGATTTCAAATAAATACCAGATGCAAAATGTAAAATCAAATTTTCGTGGCTTAATTTAACTTTTTTTACACTTTCTATGTCTAAAGATATTTTTTCAAATTGAAGATTCTCAAGATAGGGGAATAAAAGACCTCCAAAATATTGGAAATTAAAACTTTGAATCTTTGATTCATCTCCTATTCCAATAAAAAAAGCATTTTGAGTATCTTTATTGTCTATTATTTCAACATGGCAAATTTGACCTAATTTACCGTTAAAATTTCTTTTTGCTAAACTGTTTAATATGTTTTTTTTTATTTCTAAATTAGAAGAAATACTATGATACTTTAAGTTTTTTTTATCTTTATTTATAAAAAAAATCTTAAAATTAGGTAAAACTTTTTTATTGATGAAATTTACAATCATAAAATACAAATTAATATAGTTCTTATGTCAATAATATCCAATTATATTTTTAAACAAATAGGTTCATACTTTATATATATAACCATTTTTTTTGTAAGTTTAATATGGCTTGTCCTATCTTTAAAATTTATAGAGTATGTAACAACAAATGGTTTAGAATTCAAAGATTTTATCAAAATGACTTCTTTGCTATTACCCACTGTTATACCTTCTCTAACACCAATAACTTTAACTTTAGCTTGTGTTTTTGTTTATATTAAACTTTCAAATGATAATGAGCTAATAATAATTAAATCATCTGGATTTAGTAAATTACAAATATTAAAACCTGCTATATACCTTTCATTTATCATAATTTTTTTCAATTTGTTTTTAAATTTATATTTTTCCCCTTTAAGCCAATCAATATTCAAAGAAAACCAAAAAAATCTCAGAGAGGATATAGCCCGTATAGCATTTAAAGAAGGAAGCTTTTCAAATCTTTTTCAAGATATAACTATCTATGTTGAAAAAATAATAGATAAAAATAATTATGAATATGTTTTTGTGTACGATAATAGAGATAAAGATGAGCCTGCTACATATATTGCCAATCAAGCTGAATTAGTTCAAATTGAAGACTTTAATAAGGTGATTTTGAAAGATGGTAATAGACAAGTCATTGATAAAAAAAACTTCCAATTAAGCCTTATCAAGTTTGACGAATATGAAGTTAATTTAGATCTTTTGTTTAAAAACATAAATAAAGAAAGAATTAAAGAGCCAAAAGAAATGTTTTTAAATGAATTATGGGATAATAAACACAAAATAAGTGGGCAATATGATCCTAGGCAAATTTCAAGCATGATAATTGAAGGTCATAAAAGAATTGTGGATCCTTTTTATTGTTTAATTTTTACAGTGATAAGTTTAACTTTTCTTCTATCTGACAAATTAATTTTGCAGTCGCCATTAAGAAAAATATGTATAATTTTATCTGTAATCTTTTTAATTGCAGTTATTTATTTATCCTTACCAAATTTTCTTATAAAAAAATCTGAATGGTTGCCGATTATATATTTTTTTCCACTATCACTAATTTTGTTTTTAACTATTTATAATTTAAAAAGAACTTATAGAAAAATTAAAAAATGAAAATTTCAACATTTAATATTTTTGACAGAAAATTTGAGAAATACCTTTTTAAAAAATTTTTAATAAATTTTATTTATTTTATCTCTATTTCTTTACTAATAGTTTTTTTAGTTGAGTTTACAGAATTACTTAGAAGAACGTCTGAAATTGTTAGCGTTTCATCAACATTGTACGTCTTTTATTTAACTGCTTTAAAAACAATGGAAAGTATAGCGTTTATAATACCAATTAGTTTCTTTGGAACTACGATGATAACATGCCGTACTTTAAACAAACATAGAGAAATGGTTATTGCGCAAAACGCGGGTTTAAATTCATTTAAAATAATGTATCCATTCATTTTTTTTTCAATACTGTTTTGTTCAATTTATTTTACTATTCTTAACCCCTTTTTCTCTCACGCAATTAATTCGTATCAAAAAATTGAGCAGGAAGTGTTTAGAGGAAAATTAAGTAAAACCTCAATAAGTAAATCCGGAATTTGGTTAAGACAGGGATCAAAAAATAATAAAATTGTAATAAGAGCGGCAATTTTTTTACCTGAAGAAAGTTTATTTAAAGATGCAACTTTTTATATATATACAAAAAAAAATAACTTTATAGAAAGAATAGACGCAAAAAGCGCTAAACTTGAAAAGGATTTTTGGATTATGAAAAATGTTATAATTAATAGACCAAACAAAAAAGTAATAAAAATAGACGAATATACTTTAAAAACAAATTTATCAATCAAAAAAATAGAGGACAGTTTTTTGGACCCACAAAGTTTATCAATTTGGAAAATTCCAAAATTCATATCATTGCTTAAAGAGTCTGGTTTTTCTTCAACAAAACATGAGATGTACTTTTATAAAACAATTATATTACCTGTATATTTAATAGGTTTAATATTGATAGCCGGTGCATTTACAATTAGATTTACTAAAACTAAGACAACAACTTTCGTATTGATATTAATGGGAGTTATATCTGGTTTCTTGATACATGTCCTTGGAGAAACTATATATTCACTTGGGATTGCTAACAAACTAAATACTTGGGTTGCATCGTTAGCACCATCGATTATAACTATAATAGTGGGTGGTTTTTTTGTAATTCATTTTGAAAAAACAAATTAAAAAATGAAAAAAACAATTTTATTATTTTTATTTGTATTTTTATTATTCAATAAAAATCTTTTGTCAGAAGATAATGCACCGTTTATTTTAAACGCACAAAAAATTATAAATAACCACAATGAATCAAAAGTTATAGCAACGGGAGATGTTGAAGTTATTCAAGGAAAAGAGGTACTTAGAGCTGATTATTTAGAATTTGATAAAATAAAAAATAAAGCGTATGTAAAAGGAAATGTAAGTATTTTAGATGAAAATGGGGTTGTTTATTTTGCTGACTATGCTGAGGTAGATAAAGGCTTTAAAAATGGTCTTTCAAAAAATATTTCGATACTATTTCCAGATAATTCTAAAATGGCTGCCTCGAGTGGTAAAAGATTTAAAGGTCAAATTTCTAGATTAAAAAAAGCTTTATATACTGCATGCAATTGTGATGATCCTAATGTCAAACCAACGTGGCAAATAAAAGCATCAGAAGTTGTTCATGATACAAAAAGAAAAAAAATTAGTTATAAAAATGCTTTTCTTGAATTTCTAGGTTTTCCTGTAGCTTACACACCTTATTATTCACATCCTGATCCAAGTGTTAAAAGACAAAGTGGTTTTTTATTTCCAAAGTATACATCAAATTCAGAATTAGGCACAATTATTAGTACTCCATATTACTATGCGCTTTCTCCTTATAAAGATCTTACCGTAGAACCAATGTATATCAGTGGCCAAAGACCTTTAATATATACGCAATACAGACAAAGATTTAAAAATGGACAAATAAATATTGAAAGTAGTTTTACTAATGCAGATAGAAGAACAAGAGTAAAAACATATTCTAACAAAAACAGAGGGCATCTTTTTATTGATGGAAATTTTGACCATAATGATTTTTGGAGATATGGATTTAATATAAAACGTACTACAGATGACACGTATCTATCAAGATATCTATTTGAAGGTGCAAGTGATAGACTTCATTCTGACTTTTTTATAGAAGGTTTTGATGATAAAAATTATTTCTATGCTACAGGGATAGCAACACAAGTCCAATCAAGCACTTATCAAAGTAATAAAACTCCTCTTATTTTACCATCTATTAAATATAATTATCAGGGTGAAAAAACTAAATTTGGTTTTCTTGAAATGAATGCAAGTTTTTTATCTTTAACACGACGTGAAGGAGCTGATACAAGAAAAGTTTCATTACAACCTACTATTACATATCCGTTTAATGATAGCTTTGGGAATAGATTTAAATTCGAAGCTAGAACAACGTTATCCTCATATCTGGTAAGTCATGTTCAAAGAACTGGTAAAAACGATTATAAAGGGATTCAATATCGAATACATCCTGAATTTCTTTTTGGATGGGACCTTCCTTTACAAAAAATACAAAATGATTCAATTTTCTTTCTAAAACCTCAAGCTGCTTTAATTTTAGCGCCAAATAGAGGTAGTAATGATGAAATACCTAATGAAGATAGTGACAGTTTTGAATTTAGCGAAACTCATTTATTTACTTCAAGTTTATATCCTGGGGATGATAAATTAGAAAAATCAAATCAAAGATTTGATTATGGTTTAAATTTTGACGTTAAATCTAAAAAAAATAATCTGAGTTCTAATGTCTTTATAGGTCAAAGTATAAGATTTAGAAAAAATCATAACTTTGGTTCGAAATCTGGATTAGATGACCAATTATCTGATTTAATAGGAAAAATAGGATTTGGATTTGGAGAAAATCTGAACATATCTTATAGATTTTTAATTAATAAGGATGAACTTTTTTCTACAAGAAGAGATCAATTTACTATTTCAACAAGTTTTTATAATAATGATATAGCTCTAAATTATATTTATTTGGAACCTACAACTGGTGTTTCAGATGAAAGAGAAGAGCTTAATTTTTCAATCAAACATACTTTTAATGATAATTATTCATTAAAATACTCAATAAGAGAAGATATGACAAGTGATGGTGGATTGCTTGGGCAATCATTAGGATTAACCTTTACAAACGAATGTTTTACAACTGAAATAGGTTTAAATAGATCGTATTACTTAGATAGAGAAATTAAGCCCAATGATACTTTCTTAATAAACTTTACTTTTAAAACACTTGGAACATTTTCAACTGGAAGAAATATTTCTAATTAATAAATTAGTTAGCAAAAATTAAATGAGATTAATGAAAAAAATATTTAATAAATTTTTTTTATTGGGAGCTTTTTTTGCTATATTTATTTTCTCCAAAATAGTTGTAGCAAATAATCAAAATGAAGTTAATACATCAATTTTAAATAGACTCCCTACTAGTATTTTTGCAACAGTTAATGGTGAGCCGATATCAATATATGATTTATTACAAAGATCTACTTTGTTTAGTATTTCAGCTAAAATTCCTTTGAATGAAGAATTTGAAATTAAAGTCTTACCAGATTTGATATCAGGCTATATAGATGAGATCATACAAATGCAAGAAATCAAAAAAGAGCAAATATTTGTTTCCGATGATCAAATCAACCAAATGATAGGACAAATTGAAAAAGAAAATGGTTTTAAAGAAGGTATGCTAAAAGATTTCTTAAAACAAAATAAAACTGATATATCTATTTTAACAAAACAATTAGAAACTAATCTTGGATGGAAGCAATTAGTAGCAAATAAATTTAGAAAACAAGTGGTTATACAAGATTCAGAAATTGAAACTATACACAAAAAATTAAATACTAATATTGGAAAAGAAGAATTCTTTATAGAACAAATATTTCTTTCATATGAAAATCAAAAAAAAGAGGAAATATCAAAAAAAATTAATAATCTTTATGAACAAATAATTAATGGTGCTGATTTTGGATCAATAGCAAAGCAATTTTCAGATTCATTCGGTGGAAAAATTGGTAAAATAGGTTGGATTCCAGAAACAGATTTGGATCCAAAAATTATAAATGACGTAAAAAAATTAGAAGTTAATAAATATTCTAAACCGTTAAAAGGTGAAAACGGATATTTTATAATTAAAGTAACAAATAAAAGAATAATAGGAGAGGAAATCATCAATGAAGTATCAGTATTTAGATTTAGACTTATTGAAGCCAATGACGAAATAAATTCATTGTTAAATAAAGTAAAAAATTGTAGTGAATTAGAAGAATTCTCTGAGAAATACGCCACATCTGATTCTGGATCATTGGGAATGTTAAAATATCAAGAATTATCAAAAAATCTAAAGTCTGAAATAAAAAAAATGAAAAAAAATGAAATAAGTAATATTTTAAAATTTGGCTCTGAAGAATTTCAAATAATGTTATGTGATGTAAAAAAGATAAAACCTATTATACCTAGTAAATTTAAAATTACTGATATTTTAATGAATAGAAAACTTGAAATAATTGCTAGACAGTATATGTCAGAATTACGATCAAAAGCGATAATTGATATTAGAATTTAAAAACAAAAATGAAAAAAAAAATTGTTACTGGAATAACCATGGGCGAGCCAGCAGGTATTTCATCTGAAATAACATTAAAAATCTGGAAAAATTATAGAAGAAAGATAGAACCTTTTGTATTTTTTGGTGATCCTTGTCATTTATCAAAAACTAGTTCAAAGATAAAATTGAAAGTGCCTATAAAAAAAATTAATAAAATTAGTGAATGTCTTAAAATTTTTAAAAATTATTTACCTGTATACGATATAAAATTAAATAAAGAAGCAAAATTTGGATCTCCATCAAGCAAAAATGCTGGGAAAATATTAAGTTCAATTGATAAGACAGTTAAATTTGCTTGTAAAAAAAAAATTTCGTGCATTGTAACAAATCCGGTTGAAAAAAATATTATAAATAAAAAAAAAAAAAGATTTGATGGACATACATTTTACATTGCAAATTTATTAGATGTAAAAAAACCTGTAATGTTATTAACATCGCCCAATATAAGCGTTGTTCCAATAACGCAACATATATCTTTAAGGAATGCTTTAAAAGCGATAAATAAAAATATAATTGTCTCAACAACAAAAATAACTAATAAATATTTGAAAATTTTTTTTGGCAAAAAAAATCCAAAAATCGCAATTGCAAGTTTAAATCCACACGCTGGAGATAAGGGAATATTTGGAAATGAAGAAAAAAAAATTATTGTACCTGCAATTAAAATAATTAAAAAAGATAGAATTAATGTTTTTGGGCCTTATCCAGCTGATACGGTTTTTAATAAAAGAATTTCAAAAAAATTTGATGTTATTATATGTATGTATCATGACCAAGCAACTATACCTATCAAAACACTAGACTTTGAAAATGGCGTCAATGTTACGCTAGGATTGCCAATCATACGAACTTCGCCAGACCATGGAACTGCTTTAGATATCGCAGGAAAAGGAATAGCATCAGAAAAAAGTTTATATGAATCAATTAAAATATCTCAAAATATTGCAAGAAAAAGAAAATTGTGGATACAATAAAACAACTCATAGATAAATTTAATTTAATTTCAAAAAAATCACTTGGTCAAAATTTTATTCTTGATGAAAATATAACTGATAAAATTGTAAAATTATCAGGTATAAAAAATCAATTCGTTTTAGAAATTGGTCCAGGCCCAGGTTGCTTAACAAGATCTTTAATAAAAGGAGGCGCAAAAAAAATTATTGCTATAGAAAAAGATTTAAAGTGTATAGAAATTATTAATTATCAAAAAAAAATTTTTTCAAATAAAATTAGATTGATTGAAGGGGACTTTTTAAATGATTACATTTTTAAAAAAGTTTTAAAAGAAATTGGAAAATGTAAAAAAAAAATTATTATTGTTTCAAATCTACCATATAAAACATCAATTCCGATACTTGTAAAAATTTTAAAAAATAGAGCTTTCTTTAAAAAATTAATTTTAATGTTTCAAAAAGAACAAGCAGATAGAATATTATCTAAAAAAAACAAAAAAAATTATGGAAGAATTTCTGTTTTAAGCCAATGGTTATGTGATATAAAAAAAAAAATGCATTTATCTCCAAATTATTTTTACCCAAAACCAAAAATAAATTCTATGATTTTAGAATTTAAATTTAAAAAAGAAATTAAAAAAGTAATAAATGAAGATTTATTTATTGAATTAATAAAAAAATGTTTTAACCAAAGAAGAAAAACTATTAAAAATAACTTAAAAAAAATAATGAATTCTCCAAATGAAATATTATTTGATTCTGAGATTAATCCTAGCAAAAGAGCGCAAGAATTAGATTTTAATGATTTTATTAATCTTTCTAATTCTTTTAGCAAGAATGAAAAAAATTTATAAAGATCTAATTGCTTTTGGAATAGATTTTGGTTTTTGAAAAATTATTCTTTCTGCTTCTAAAATTGATTTAATTTTTTTTACAGTATCTGTTAAATTTTTGTTAATTAAAACATATTTGTATTCTCTCCAATGACTTAATTCCTTTTCATAAAAGGATAGTCTTTGTTTGACTATAGCAGGGGGATCTTGTGCTCTTTTTTTTAATCTTCTAATTAACTCTTTTTTTGATGGAGGTAATATAAAAATACTAACAACTTCTTTTCCTAATTTTTTCTTTATTTTTCGAGAACCTTGCCAATCAATGTCAAATAAGACATCTTTACCTTTATTGTGTATTTTTTTTACTATCTCTAGGGAGGTTCCGTAATAATTATTAAAAACCTTTGCCCATTCTATAAAACATTTCTTTTTTTTTAATTTCTCGAATTCTTCCTTTGAAATAAAATTATAATCTTTATTGTTTCTTTCTTTTGGTCTTTTTTTTCTAGTTGTATATGAAATTGATAGTTCAATGTTTTTATTATTTTTTAATAATCCTTTCGTTAAGGATGTTTTACCTGCTCCTGATGGAGAGGATAGAATAATAAATAAACCTTTTCTTTTAGTTTTTTTTTTTTTCATTATTTGTTCTTTTTAATTCCTGAATGTTTTTTAAATGATCCTTATATTCTATTGAGAAATTATGCCCTCCTTTACCATTTGCTACAAAATATAAATAATCGCCTTTAACGGGGTTTGTTACTGCATGAATAGAATCTAAGCCTGGATTACATATCGGCCCTTTTGGTAGACCGTAACTTGAATAAGTATTATAATCTGACTTATATTTGATATCCTCTTTCTTTAATTCTTTTTTGTCTTCTCCCAATTCTTTTTTTATCGCGTATATTACTGTTGGATCTGATTGTAGTTTCATATTAATTTTTAATCTATTTAAAAAAACTTGAGCTACTAAGGGCTTTTCATAACTTAAAGATGTTTCTTTTTCTACTAATGATGCAAGAATCAGTACCTCATTATAATTATTAAGATGTATATCTTTATCTCTATTTTCCCAAGCATTTGTCAAAGCTAAATCCATTTCTTTTTTCATTGTATCTATAATTATATTAAAATTTGTTCCATAAGAATAAAAATAAGTGTTAGGAAAAAGCATTCCTTCTTTAATCGGTTCTTTAGACGTTTTATGATCAACAATAATATCTTCTTTTTTTTTTAAAAAATTAACAATTTCTTGTGTGGTCATCCCTTCTGGAATAGTTATTTTTCTTTGAAAATTCTCACCTATTTTAATTTTTTTTATTATCTGGAAAATATTATTGTTATAAAATTGATATTCACCTGCCTTTAACACTTTTTCAGCTAAAGCCAAACGAACAGCTAATTTAAAGAAAAATTTATTATTAATTATTGTTTCTTTGTATAAATTGCTCGTTATATCAGTTAAATTTTCATTATTTTTAATAAAAAAAGTATGTTTATATTGATACTTTGTAAATATCAAATCAAAAATTAATAAAAAAATTAAAAAAAAATATAAAAAAAGAATGTATATGTGTCTTTTTATTAAATACATTTTTTCTTTTTTATTAAATTGATTTAAAAATTAAAGATGCGTTTGTACCGCCAAATCCAAAAGAGTTTGATAATACACAATTTACTTCATGATCTATTGCATTTAAAGGTATTAAATCTAAATCTTTCGCCTCTGGTAAAGGTGATAACAAATTCAATGTAGGTGGTAACTTTTTATGTTTTATTGAAAGTATGGAATATATTGATTCAACACTTCCAGAAGCTCCTAACAAATGTCCTATAGCGGATTTTGTTGATGACATTTTAATTTTGTCTACATTTTTAGAAAAAATTTTCTTAATGCTTTCTACTTCAATTTTATCTCCTATTGGCGTTGATGTGCCATGAGCATTTATATAATCTATATCTTCAGGATTTTTCTTTGCATCGTTTAATGCTGACAAAACACATCTTTCAGCACCATTCCCATCATCAGGAGGTGAGGTTATATGATAAGCGTCTCCGCTAGATCCGTAACCAATTATTTCAGCTAAAATATTTGCATTTCTTTTTTTTGCATGTTCATATTCTTCTAATATTAAAATACCTGCTCCATCACCCATTACAAATCCGTCTCTATCTTTATCAAAAGGTCTGGAGGCATTCTCTGGGTCTTCATTAAATTTTGTAGATAATGCTCTGAGAGAACAAAAACCCGCAACACCAATTCTACAAATAGCTGCTTCTGCTCCTCCGGCAATCATTACATCGGATTTGTTTAATTGAATTAATCTAAATGCGTCGCCAATAGCATGCGCGCCAGAAGCGCAAGCAGTAACTGTTGAATGGTTAGGGCCTTTAAAATTGTATTTAATTGAAACTTGGCCAGAGGCCAAATTAATTAAACTCGAAGGAATAAAAAAAGGACTTATTTTTCTTGGTCCACTTTTTTCTAATAAAATAGAGTTATCGTAAATAGTAGATAGACCTCCAATGCCTGATCCTATAATTACTCCGGATCTAGAAGCTTTGTTATTATCATCTATTATCCAGCCTGAATTTTTAATTGCTTCTTCAGCTGCGATTAATGAATAAAGAATGAATTTATCCATTTTTCTTTTTTCTTTATCACTAAAATTATTATTAATTAACTCATCTGAGATGGTTCCGCCAATTTTTGATGGCAAATCATCTGTTTTAAAAGAATCAATTAATTTAATGCCTGATGTGCTAGAAATTAGTTTTTTCCAATTATCGTTTACTCCACAACCAATTGCGGTTATCATCCCCATTCCGGTTACGACAACTCTTCTCATATCATAATTAGGTTTTACTTTTAATAAGGTCTATAGCGTCTTTAACTGTAACAATTTTTTCAGCAGCTTCATCTGGTATTTCACATTTAAATTCTTCTTCAAAAGCCATAACAAGTTCAACCTGGTCCAGACTATCCGCCCCTAGATCTTCAATAAATTTTGCATTTTCTGTAACTTTATCATCTTTTACTCCGAGATGATTGGTAATAACTTTTTTTACTCTATCGACAACCTCTTCTGACATTTTATATACTCCTTAAAAAAAATATTAATAAACTATAATAACTAAACCATTAACATTCCACCATTAATATTTATAGTTGAGCCTGTTATAAAAGATGATTTTTCATCTGTCAAGAATACAATACAATTAGCTATATCATCCGGTTTTCCAATATTACCAACTGGTATCTTTTTTAACATAGCTTCTTTTTGTTCATTGGACAAAGCTTCTGTCATTGGACTTTCAATAAACCCTGGTGCTATACAGTTAACTGTTATTCCTCTTGAAGCAAATTCTAAAGCTAATGATTTATGTAGCCCAATCATGCCTGATTTTGAAGCTGCATAATTAGTTTGACCAATATTGCCGGCCATTCCAATAATAGAACTTATACCTATAATTCTCCCCCATTTTTTTTTTATCATGGATTTTATAACTAATTGGGATAATTTAAAAGTTGCTGAAAGATTTATATTGATAACTTCATTCCATTGCTCTTTTGTCATTCTTATACTTAAAGCATCTCTATTTATGCCTGCATTATTAACTAAAATATCAATTGATTTAAATTTCTTAATTGATTCATTGTAGAGATTATCAATTTCCCCATCTTTTGAAAGATCAGCGGTTAGGCAAATAATATTTGAACCTATTTTCTTTTTTAAATCATCAATCTTTTTTTTATTTGTACCAGTTAATATTAGATTAGCGCCTAATAATGAAAGTTTTTTTGCAATCGCACCTCCAATTGCACCTGTTGCACCTGTAATTAAAGCAGTTTTATTTTTTAAAGTTAAATCACTCATAAATTTATTATTTTAGATTATCCATATCCTCTGGATTTTGTATAGAAAAACATTCAATATTTTTTGTTATTCTTTTAACTAAACCTGACAAAACATTACCTGGTCCAATCTCAAAAATATTTTTTACTCCTTTACTCTCCATAAATAAAATTGTTTCTCTCCATTTCACAGTCATAGTAATTTGTTGTGCTAATAATGACTTAAATTCGTCACTATTATTACAAGGAACAGCTTTGACATTAGAAATTACTGGAACTTTAAATTGATCAAATAATGTTTTATTTATTTCTGAATTCATTTTTATAGCTGCATCTTCCATCAATTTACAATGAAATGGTGCGCTTACATTCAAGTCAATTGTTAATTTAGCTCCGTTTTTTTTTGCAATGGATTTAAATGAATCAACTGCTTCTTTATTACCACTTATAACAACTTGTCCTTCGGAATTATCATTAGCTATCTCACAAACACCTTCTTCTTTGAAATTTTGCAACATTTCTTTAATTTCAACTATTTTTAATCCTATAATTGCTGCCATCTTTCCTTCACCAGATTTATCAGATTTACTCATTAAATTTCCTCTATGTTTAACTAATTTTAATACAGATTCAAAATCTAAAACATTTGATGCATAAAGAGCTGTGTATTCACCTAAAGAATGTCCTGCTAAAAATTTACAAAAATTACTTAATTTAATTTTTTTTTTAGACTTTATTACTTCCAACATAGCAATAGATGAAATTAAAATTGCTGGTTGAGCATTATTTGTTTTTATTAACTCATTATCTGGGCCATTAAAAATTAAATCAGATAATGGTTCTTTTAATATTTTATCTGCTTCATTAAAAACTTTTTGTGCTTCTTGAAAATTTTCATACCAATTTTTACACATTCCCACATATTGAGATCCTTGACCTGGAAAAATTATTGAATTCATATCTAAAAAAAAAAATAGTTTATGTTGATGTTTAAACTATTTTGGAGTAAAAAAACCTTACTTTTAAAATATATATTATAAAAAAATTATGTCACTATATGAATTAGTTTTTATTGCTAGACAAGAAGTATCACCCGTGCGTGCTAAAGAATTAGCAAAAAAAGTAACTGAGTTTGTAAATTCAAAAGGCGGAAAAATAAAAAAAGAAGAATATTGGGGATTTAAAAATCTTGCATATCAAGTAAAAAAAAGTAGAAAAGGTCATTATCTTTTTTTCATACTAGAAGCTTCAGAGATAGCAATTAATGAGTTAAGATCTCAAATCAAGCTTACACAAGATATAATCAGACACTTATTTATAAAAATTAAAGAAAAGGATTTTGATAAAGAACCTACAATTATGCTTAAAGAAAACAGTGAGGAAAATAAATAATAATGGCAGAATTACAAAAACATGATTTAAAAACTGATAAAAGGCCATATAATTTTAAAAAAAGATCCTGCCCGTTATCTTTAACTGGCGCGCCTAAAGTTGATTACAAGAATATAAAGCTTCTAAAAAAGTTTATATCTGAAAAAGGAAAAATACTTCCTAGTAGAATAACTTCTGTTTCTACAAAAAAACAAAGGGAATTATCTAGAGCAATTAAAAGAGCAAGATTTTTAGCTCTTTTACCTTATGTAAATAACTAATATGGAAGTAATTTTAATTGAAAATATAGACAAATTAGGAAAAGTAGGAGATGTTGTTAAAGTTAAAGACGGGTATGCGAGAAATTATCTAATACCAAAAAAAAAAGTTCTTCGTGCAAATAAAGAAAATTTGAAAGTTTTTGAAGAAAAAAAATCTTTAATTGAATCTGAAGAAAAAAAAAGAAAAGAAAAATCCGAGGAAATTGCAAAAAAAATTAAAGGTACAGAAATATTAATTATAAGAAACGCATCAGAAAATGGTCAGCTATATGGTTCTGTTACATCTAAAGATATTGTAAAAGAAATTCTATTACTATATAAAATTGAACTTTTAAATGAACAAATTAATCTTAAAAAAACTTTAAAATCTATAGGAGTGTTTGAAGTTGAAATTTCTGTTTATACTGATTTAAAAATAAAAATTTTAATAAATATTGCCAAAACAAAAGAATTAGGATTAGAACAAATTAATGAATTTAAAAATCCAAAGAAAATTCAAAAAAAAGAAACAGTAGATTCCGAAAAAAAAGATACTGAAGAAAAAAATAACCTTAATACAAAAGATTTAATTTCTGAAATTGAAAAAAAGAATGAAAATATAGAAGATAAAGAAACAAATAAAAAATTATCAAAAACAAAAAAAGAACCTAAATCAAAAAAAGAACCTAAATCAAAAAAAGAATCTAAACCAAAGAAAAAAGAAATTGCTTCAAAAACAGAGAAAAAAAAGCAAAAAAAAATTACAAAAACAAAGAAAAAAAAATAAAAGTCAATTTATCCACAGATTTCTCATTTTATCCCAGTCTTTCACATGCTAGAGCCAGGTATTTTTTTTTTTTTTATGCTATTATTCTTTTTAGGTGTATATGGCTTCAGAAATCAAGAAATTTAAGGAAAATGATAAAGATCTAAGAATTGTACCACATCATATTGAAGCAGAACAAGCCTTACTTGCAGCTCTTTTAACTAGTAATTCAGTCTATGAAAGAATATCTGATTTTTTAAAATCGGAGCATTTTTATGACGATACTAATGGTAAAATATTTGAAGCAATATCAAAATTACTTGAGAATAATCAATTAGCCGATCCTTTAACTTTAAAAAATTATTTCCTACAAAAAGATGAAATTGCATTAATAGGTGGGGAAAGATATTTAATAGAACTCGCTAAAAATTCACCAGTCTTATCTAACATTAAAGAATATGGAAAATGCATTTATGACGCGTACCAAAGAAGAGAAATTCTTAAAATTTCAGATGAAATAACTAATGAAGCTAGTTCTTTTGACGATGTTGAAAGTAATGCTTCAGAAATCATTGAGAAAGCTGAAGTCAAATTATATAATTTATCTTCAACTGGTGAGGCAAATCAAGATTTTAAAAAATTTTCTAAATCATTAACCGAAGCTATTAAAAGTGCTGAATCAGCTTTTAAGAGAGAAGGACAACTCTCAGGAATACCTACAGGTTTTACAGATTTAGATCAATTGCTTGGTGGTTTTCATAAAACTGATTTATTAATACTCGCAGGTAGACCGTCGATGGGTAAAACAGCTTTAGCTACCAACATTGCGTTTAAAATGGTAAATGCAAAATCTATGAATGATGAAAATAAAAAAAATGTTATAGGATTTTTTTCTTTAGAAATGTCATCAGAACAATTAGCAACAAGAATACTTGCTGAAGATTCTTCTATTTCATCAGAAAAAATAAGAAGAGGACAGTTAAATTCTAACGATTTTCAAAAAATTCTTAAATCAAGCCAGACTTTAAGTGACTTGTCTTTATATATAGATGATAGTCCAAATTTATCTATCTCAGCTTTAAGAACAAGGGCTAGAAGATTAAAAAGAAAATTCGGTTTAGATGCCATCGTGATAGATTATCTCCAACTCATTAAACCATCTTTATCCAGACCCGATAATAGAGTTTTAGAAATTGCCGAAATGACTAGAAATTTAAAAGCACTTGCAAAAGAATTAAATATTCCTGTTCTATGTTTATCTCAATTGTCTAGACAAGTTGAACAAAGAGATGATAAAAGACCTCAGCTGTCAGATCTAAGAGAGTCTGGCGCGATAGAACAAGATGCTGATGTGGTTATGTTTATATATAGAGAAGAATACTATACTGAGAGAAAAGAGCCTTCACCTGGAACTGAGGATTATCAAAAATGGCAAGAAAAGATGTCAAAAATTCATAATGTTGCAGAAGTTCTAGTTGCAAAGCAAAGACATGGACCAATTGGAAAAGTTAATCTTCATTTTGAAGGATCTACTACTAAATTTAGTACTCTTTCTAAAAGCCAAAGTCAAATTACAGATAACAAAAAATAAAAAATATAAAAAAAATTTATATGTTTAAATATTAAATTCCTTTAATATAAAAAAAAAAATGTCTTCAATAATAAAAAACTTTTATCAAAACATCATTATTCGTTATCCATTAAGAGTTATTCTTTTTTTAATTTTAATACTTAGTTTTTTTACATTACATGCAAAAAATTTTGAACTAGATGCTTCAGCAGATTCATTAATACTAGAAAATGATAAAGATCTTAAAATTTTTCGTGAAATTATAAAAAGATATGATACAAAAGATTTTGTAATCATTACCTACAAACCAAATGACGATTTATTTTCTACTAAAACATTTAAAAATATTCAAAATTTAAAGAATAAACTTCAGAACTTAGAAAATGTTGATGAAGTTATTACATTAATAGATCTTCCTTTATTAAAAGCAGCTAATGTACCGTTAGAAAAACTTAATGCAGAAAAAATAAAAAAAATTACTGACCCAGATATTGATATTAATATTGCAAAAAAAGAAATTCTAGAAAGTCCTATATTTAAAAATCTTATTGTAAGTGAAGATGGGCAATTAACTTCTATAATTGTTAATTTAAAAAGAGACGAACAATTTATCAAATTGCTGAGAAAAAGAAATGAATTAAAAGCTAAAGAAAAATTAAATATTGAAGAAGAAAATACACTTAGACAAACACTTATAGAATACGACAAAAAAAAATCAAATTTAAAAAAAATTAATCATCAGACCATTGTGTTTATAAGAGAAATTATTAAAGAATTCTCAGACATTGGAGAAATTCATCTAGGTGGTGTTCCTATGATTGCTGATGATATGATTGAATTTATAAAAAGTGACTTAATTAATTTTGGAGCAGGTGTTTTCTTATTTATTATCATTACTCTTATTTTAGTTTTTCGAGAAATTAGATGGGTAACTATCCCTCTGTTAAATTGCTTTTATGCTGTATTAATGATGGTGGGCATTCTAGGTTTTGTAAATTGGGATGTAACTGTAATATCATCTAATTTTATTTCTTTAATGTTAATTTTAACAATTGCAATGAATGTGCATTTAGCTGTTAGATACAAACAACTTTGTAGTGAAATGACAACCAGCAGCCAAAGTGAAATTGTTTTTTTAACAACACAAAAAATGGTTTGGCCTTGCTTATATACAGCTTTAACTACCATTTGTGCTTTTACTTCGTTAGTCTTTAGTGGCATAAAACCGGTAATTGATTTTGGCTGGATGATGACTATTGGATTAAGTGTAACTTTTCTTACTTCTTTCATTTTATTTCCATCGATACTTTTACTACTAAAAAAAAAAGAAGGAGCATTTAACGATCAAGAAAAAACTCATTTTACTGGAAGTTTAGCATATTTGGCAAAAAATCATGGTAACAAGATTTTATTGCTGACAGGATTGCTAATATTAATAACTGTTATTGGTATTAGTAAATTAAAGGTTGAAAATAGTTTTATAAATTACTTTAAAGAAAAAACAGAAATATACCAAGGTATGAAACTTATAGATGAAAAACTTGGAGGAACAACACCTATGGAAGTAGTCATAAATTTTAAAAAAGAAGATATTATATCAGAAGAAAACACTGTG
>Ga0310344_10000261_pt1 | contig 43634 bp, 47 predicted proteins | sample HC15DNA20200_MG_FD_203801 | JGI IMG/M metagenome (GOLD analysis project Ga0310344, IMG submission 203801) | Marine microbial communities from station ALOHA, North Pacific Subtropical Gyre - HC15-DNA-20-200_MG | ecosystem: Environmental > Aquatic > Marine > Oceanic | place: Pacific Ocean: North...
AACCAGCAAACAAGCCGACCAACGCCACTCCCAGACACCCCGCCGTCAGCAGTCTCTGCATCATCGTCCTTTCATTCGTCTGACCTTGAGACTCGCATGAGAGCCCCTTCCATTTTGGCACTGCCCTACAAGCCATAGCAACCGGGCGTGCCGGCGGCGGCGTGGTATCGTTCCCCGGCTATGAGTCCATCCAGGCGCGGCGCATCGGCCACCCTGTTCTCCCGCGCGAAGCGGATCCTCCCGGGCGGTGTGGACAGCCCGGTGCGGGCCTTCGCCGCCGTCGGTGGCACACCACCGTTCATCCGCCGGGCTCGGGGCGCCCGCCTGGTAGATGAGGACGGCCGCTCCTACATCGACTACGTTATGTCGTGGGGGCCCCTGATTCATGGCCACGCGCCTCCGAGACTCACCCGGGCGTTGGCCGATGCGACGAGCCGCGGCACCAGCTTCGGGGCACCGACCGCGCTTGAGGTCGACCTTGGCCAGGCGGTCCGAGCGTTGATGCCGGCCGTGGAACGTATTCGATTCGTTAACTCGGGAACCGAGGCCACGATGAGCGCCCTGCGGCTGGCGCGTGCTGCGACGGGTCGCGACCGGGTCATCAAGTTCGCCGGCTGCTATCACGGGCATGGGGATGCGTTCCTCGTGCAGGCGGGCTCTGGCGCCACCACGCTGGGCGTTCCAAACAGCCCAGGCGTGCCGAAAGCGGTCGCCGCCGACACCTTGGTCGCGCGCTACAACGACCTGGACTCGGTCGCCAAACTGCTGCGCAGCCACCGACGGCGTGTCGCAGCCATCATCGTCGAGCCGCTGGCGGGGAACATGGGTGTGGTTCCACCGATCCCCGGGTTTCTCGAAGGGCTGCGATCGCTCTCCACCGACCATAGCGCCATCTTGATCTTCGACGAGGTCATCTCCGGATTCCGGGCCGGACCAGGCGGAGCACAGGAGCGCTATGGCGTGCGGCCCGACCTAACTTGCCTCGGGAAGATCATCGGCGGCGGTCTCCCGGTGGGGGCCTACGGTGGGCGACGGGACCTGATGAATCACGTCGCCCCAGCCGGTGGGATGTATCAGGCCGGCACCCTATCAGGAAATCCGCTGGCCATGACGGCTGGGCTCTGGACGCTGTCTCAGCTTTCGCCGGCGCTTTATGCGCGTCTGGCGCGTCTGGGCACGCAGCTGGCCGAAGGGCTCGCGGACGCGGCCAGAACGGCCGGCATTGACCTCCAGGTCAACGGTCACGGCTCGGTCCTTACGCCCTTCTTCAGTAAGAAACCCGTCCGGGACTACGAAAGCGCCACGCAGGCCGATGCGGCCAGCTACGCCCGATTCTTCCGCGGGATGCTCGCACGAGGCATCTACCCGCCGCCGTCGCAGTTCGAGGGCTGGTTCCTGTCTGGTGCGCACACGGCACGCCACGTCGACGAGACCATCGAGGCCGCTCGCGCCACCCTGCGCTCCATGCGCCGTCGGGCGCGCCGGTAAAGCTCCGAACGGGTGGTATCATCCTGAGCGGGGCCGGTCCCGTTCCCAAACCACGCATGCCGTCCATCAAGCTGCACCGCACCACCGGGGTCAAGGTCGGTCACGTCCAGATCGGCGGAGGCGCCCCTGTGGTCGTCCAGTCCATGACGATCACGGACACGGCGGACGCCATCGCCACCGCAACCCAGTGCGTAGAGCTCAGCGAGGCCGGATCCGAGCTCGTCCGGGTCACCGTCAACACACCCGCCGCAGCGGCTGCCGTTCCAGAGATCAAGCAGCGGATGCAGGACGTGGGCTGTGACACCCCGCTCATCGGTGACTTTCACTACAACGGGCACCAGCTTCTGAGCCGCTATCCCGGCTGCGCCGCCGCGCTGGCCAAGTACCGGATCAACCCCGGGAACGTTGGCACCGGCAGCCGGCGCGACGAGCAGTTCACCACCATCTGCAAGATCGCACGCGATCACGGCAAGCCGGTCCGGATCGGGGTCAACGGCGGTTCACTGAACCAGGACCTGGTGATATCCCGGATGCAAGAGAACACCGACCGGTCACTCGGACTTACCTCGGAAGAGATCATCAATGAGTGCATGGTCATCTCCGCCCTCGAGTCCACATCGTTGGCGCTCGAGGCGGATCTAAGGACCGACCAGATCGTGATCTCGTGCAAGGTCTCGTCACCCAAGAACCTGATTACAATCTATCGCGAGCTGGCCAGGCAGACCACTCAGCCCCTGCACCTGGGACTCACCGAAGCGGGTATGGGTCTGAAGGGCCAGGTGTGGTCAGCGGCCGCCATCGGCGTGCTGCTGGAGGAGGGCATCGGCGACACCATCCGGGTCTCGTTGACCCCGCAACCTCGTGGCGACAGGCGCGAGGAAGTCTATGCGGCGTGCGAGCTGCTGCAGGCGCTCGGGCTGCGGTCTTTCTCGCCAAGCATCACGGCGTGCCCGGGGTGTGGTCGCACGACCAGTACCACATTCCAAGAGCTGGCCGAGCGGATCCAGGGCCACGTGCGAAACATGATGCCGGTCTGGAAGACGCGCTATGAAGGGGTCGAGGAAATGAAGGTCGCCGTGATGGGCTGCGTCGTCAACGGCCCCGGCGAATCCAAAGCCGCCAACATCGGCATCAGTCTCCCCGGTACCGGCGAGGCGCCGACCTGTCCGGTGTATATAGACGGCGAGCATGCGACGACGCTCCGCGGCTCCTACGACGAGCTCGCCGAAGCCTTTCAACGCCTTGTCGACGAGTACATCGAGTCGCACTATACGCTCCGTAAGGGGCTCGCCACCGACGCGCCACACTGACTGCCTCGCCACTGATGTCCGGCCTCTCATCGGGCGCCCGGGAATCCGGATCAGCGCCGATCAGACTCATCGCCATCGACATCGATGGCACGCTCCTCGACGGGCGAAGCAAGCTGCCCGAGGCGAACCGCGTCGCCCTCGAGGCCGCCAGCGCGCGCGGCATCGAGATTGTGCTCGCGACGGGACGCAGTTTTCATCATGCGCAGCCGATCGCCGATCTGGTGGGCGTCGACGTGGTGTTGATGGTGAGCAATGGCGCGTTAATCAAGACGGCGGCTGGCGCGACCCTCGACTGTTGGTCGGTGCCTCGCGATTTGGCACGGGAGCTAATCGCGGCGATCCGCAAGGTTCGAAGTGGCGCGGCGGTCATTTTCGACCTGCCGGACCAAGGCCAGTACGTCTGGGAAGGCATCGACTGGTCGCACCCGCAACGGCGCTGGTATTACGAGAAGCACAGCCGGTTCATGACCGAGAGCCAGGATCTCGTAGTTGCCCTCGACGACGACCCGATCCAGATCGCCTTCACTGGTGGCGTCGAGGAAATGCGGACGCTTGTCGCGTATGTCCGCACGCTCCCGTACGCCTCCACGCTCACGCTCACACTAACCGAGTACGAGGCGCGCGACTTCTCCCTGTTCGATGTGACCGCGAAGGGCTGCTCGAAAGGCTCCGCGCTAGCAACCTGGACGGGTCGTCTCGGGATCTCACCGGCCGAGGTAATGGCCGTTGGTGACAATCTGAACGACCTGGCAATGCTTGAGTTTGCCGGCCATCCGGTAGTCATGGGCAACGCGGTGGCCGAGCTCAAGACTTTCGGCTGGCCGGTGACGGCGAGCCATGACGACGCCGGACTGGCGCAAGCCATCGACCGCCTGATTCTGGTGTCCTAGGGGACGGTCAGGTCAGACCCGGCCTACGGCATGCTGAAGGCTCGGATCCGGCGGGTCCACACGGTTACCAGGACCGTGCCGATCAGCACCAAGCCGATCGACAGGCCGACCCAGAGGCCGACGACGCCCCATCCAAGACCGAAGCCGAGCACGGCCCCCACCGGCAGTCCCACCGCCCAGTGCCCGGCGAGGTTCCACAGCATCGGGGTCCGCGTGTCACCGAACCCGCGGAGCACCCCCGTAGCGACCCCCTGAAGCCCATCGAACAGCTGAAACCAAGCAGCAACGAACAACAGGCTGACGCCCACGCGAACCACGCCCGGATCAGTCGTGAACCCCGCCAGCAATAAACTCGGCACCGCGATGAACAGAACGGCTGCCAGGGTCATGAAGACGGCGCCGAGCGCGAGCGCCGCCCACCCTGCGTTACGTACGCCCTCGGGGTCTCGACGGCCAACGCCATGGCCAACCCGTACCGCGCCGGCCGCACCGATGCCGAGCGGCACCATGAAGGTGACCGAGGCTATATTCAAAACGATCTGATGCGCCGCGAGAATGGTCGGGTCGAACCGGCCGGCCAAGGCCGTGACCACCGCAAAGACCCCCACCTCGAGCGTGATTTGGGCCGCGGCCGGCAATCCCAGCGCGGTAAGCGTGCCAAGCCGCGAGGCCGTAATCCGTCTCGACGCCGCCCAGAGCCCACCATCTTCTCTCCGGTCCTGGCGCAGGATCGCCACCAGGAGAAACACGGCCATGTAGAGACGTGAGAGACAGGTGGCCCAAGCCGCGCCGTTGACCCCCAAGCCGGGGAAACCGAGGTGACCGAATACCAGCAGCCAGTTGGCCGCGACATTCACGAGATTCGCGGTGACCAGGGCCACCATTACGGGCGCCACCTCCTCGATCGCCTGCAGGTAGCGCCTGAAGGCTGTGTAGAGCAACAGCGGGAGAATGCTCCACAGAACCCGGCCCATATAGGGCGCAGCAAGACGCTCGACTTCGGGATCCAGTCCCCAGCGTGGCAACTGGGTCACGACGCCGTAGGTCACCAGCGTCAGCGGCAGCGCGAGCACGACGGCGAGAGCGGCCCCGTGAAACAGCCAGCGATGGCAGTCGCCGCGGCGGCCCGCGCCGGCCGCCTGCGCCACCAGCGGATCGAGCCCAAGCAATGTCCCGATCCCGAACACCACCACCGCGATAAACAGTATGCTGCCGATGCCGACGGCGCCGATCGCTGCCGGCCCCAGCCTTCCCACCATCGCGATATCGACCAGCCCCATCGTCACCCAGCCCACCTCCGCCACGACCACAGGGGTGGCGAGCCGGGTCATCGGCCCGAGCTCACGCCGGATGCCTGCAAGGTGGAAACTCATGGAGCACGCCGTCGGCACGAGAAGGGCAGTTCCGCCAGAGCACGACGGAACTGCTTAGCAGTCCGGAAGACCTTTAGCAGGACTGCTTAGCAACTCCAAAGATTCGCGGGGAATTACCGTTGGGTTGTAACAGACGGCGTCTAATTGCCGCCGGGAATGGGATCCACCAACCGTGAAAAACACTGGCTAGCGGAGCACCCTCCGTCCCTGCGGGCGGATCGCCAGGAAGTCGCTAACGCCAAATCATCAGGCGTTCGATCCATTCAACCCTGGTGAGATCGTTATAGATAACGGTGACCATCAATGTCATCAGGACGACGAAACCGGCGAAGAGCATCCGCTCCTTCAGCTTAACGCTGAAGTCACGACGAGACACCCCTTCGAGCGCCATGATCGCTATGTGGCCACCATCGAGGATCGGGATGGGTAGCAGGTTCAGGATGCCAAGATTGAGGCTGATCATCGCCATCAGCGTGAACAGCGGGACGAAGCCAAGTGCGGCGGCACTCCCAGACAGCTGGGCAATACCTACCGGTCCGACAAGCTGTGACGTAGGGGTGTCAGCCGTAAGCAATCCCCCGAGCGTCTGGAAAATGAGCCCGGACCACTCGTAGTTCTGCTCGAGACTCATCGTGAACGCTTCGAGCGGTCCCGGGTCGATCGTGCGGCTCTCTTGGCTTAGGCTGACCCCGATCATCCCTACGCCGTCCACCTCGGTGGGAGTCACCGCGACGTCCACCCGATCATCGCCCCGACGAAGCTGCAGTGTCAGGGTCTGGCCGGCACGTTCATTGATCCTCTTGACCAGCTGTTGCTGGGGCAGTTCCCGCCCGTCGATCGCCTCGATGACGTCGCCAACCTGGATGCCAGCGTCGCGAGCCGCGGTGGTCGACGGCAGGAACCCACTGACCTGCGGCGAGATATACGGTGCTACGCCCAGATCGCCGGCCTGCAGACTACCGCGTCCTACGGGGGTAAGCTGGTAGCTTTGCACACCCTGAGCGCGCCGGACCACGACCTCGACCTCGCGGTCGGCCCAGGGGGCAACCGCGATCATGTACGCCTCCCACGTGTCGACCTCTCGGCCCGCGACACTCAGAATGCGGTCACCCACCGAAATACCGGCGACGTCGGCCGGCGAACCCTCCAACACGAACCCAACCCGGGGCGGCTGCTCCTCGAACAACGGCACCTGCGCCCCTTGGTAGAGCACGCCGGTCATCACCACCACCGCTAGGATCACGTTCATGGCAGGGCCGGCGATCAGGATCTGAAAGCGCTGCCACTTCGTCTTAGAGAGGAACTCGTCCGGTTTACCCTCCCGCTGGTCCTCCACGGTCTCGCCGGCCATCTTCACGTAACCGCCCAAGGGGATGACGCTGATGCAATACTCCGTGTCCCCGCGTTTCGTCTGGAGCAGCTTTGGGCCGAAGCCGAGTGAAAACGTCAGACAACGGACTCCGTGCATCCGCGCCACGACGAAGTGACCGAGCTCATGGACAAACACGAGCACGCCAAGAACGAACAGAAACGACAGCAAACTCGACACTCTGGATCCTCGCGCCCGAACGAGCGGCTCATCCCCCATTCAGGGGCCTAGGTCGATTGTACCTCGGCGGCAAGGGTAGCGGAGAGTTCCCGGGCCCGCTGGTCGACGGATCGGAGCTCGTCCAGGGACTCCACAGACAGCTGCGCCCGTTCCACGTCGTCGACCGCCGCCGCAATCACATCCGGAATCGCGCCGAACGGCAGTCGCCCGGCGAGGAACACCTCGACCGCAACCTCATTGGCGGCGTTGAGCGCCACCGGTAGTGCCGCCCCCCCGGCCAGAGCCCGGTAGGCCAGGGCCAGGCAGGGAAATCGTGCGGTATCGGGCTCGGCAAACTCGAGCGTCCCGCAGGCGGCCAGGTCAAGGGGCGGCAGACCAGTGTGCCACCGGTCCGGGTACGAGAAGGCGTACTGAATCGGTAGACGCATGTCGGTCACGCCCAGCTGAGCCAGCAACGACCCGTCCTGAAACTCAACTAGCGAGTGCACGACCGACTGCGGATGCACGACGACGCCGATCTGGTCTCCAGGCACATCGAAAAGCCAGCGGGCCTCGATCACCTCGAGCCCCTTGTTCATCAAGGTTGCGGAGTCAACGGTGATCTTCCGGCCCATCTGCCATGTGGGATGCGCCAGCGCATCGGTCGGCGTAACTGAGGCGAGCCGTGCAGCTGGCCACTCCCGGAATGGTCCACCAGACGCGGTGAGCACCAGCCTGCGAACATCGGACCGCGGCCTCCCGTCTAGGCATTGGTGAATGGCATTGTGTTCGCTGTCGACCGGCAGTACGGCCACTCCCCGGCGACGCGCCGCGTCCATCACGAGACCACCAGCCATTACCAGAACTTCCTTATTGGCCAGCGCGATGGTCTTCCCGGCGTCGATAGCGGCGAAGACGGCCTCCAGCGCGGTGGTGCCCGTGGTCGCGCAGAGCACCAGCTCGACGTCTGGATGGGTCGCGACTGCGCACAGCCCCGCCGGGCCTGCCTCGGCCACCGCGACCCGATCACGAGCGCTGGCCGTCAGACCCGCATGTACCTGGTCGAGACCGGCTTTGGACGCTAGAGCTACGGCGCGCGGCCGATATCGCTCGACCTGCGACGTGAATCGTTCGATGTTCGCGCCGGCCGCCAACCCAACGATCTCGACACGGTCCGGATGTGTCTCCGCGACAGACAGAGCGCTGCAGCCGATCGAGCCGGTCGAGCCAAGAATGGCTATCCGCTTCATCACGAGGTCCGGATCTTCATGCAAACATCAGCCACAGATAGAACCCCGGCGCCGCGAAGAGCAGGCTGTCGATCCGGTCAAGCACCCCCCCATGGCCAGGAATCAGCCCGGAGCTGTCCTTCAAACCTGCGCCACGCTTCAACTGGGACTCGAACAGATCGCCCGCAATCCCCAGCGCGACCAGCATCACTCCCACCGACGCCGACGTCATCGGCTCGACCCCGGAGACAACCATTGGCCCCACCCAGCCCATGAACAGGGCGCCGGCCGCCAGCCCGAACCACGCACCCTCTATCGTCTTGCCGGGGCTTATGGCTGGCGCCAACTGGAATCGCCCGAGCCATCGTCCACCATAGTACTGCGCGGTATCGCTGACCATGATGGTGGCCAGCAGGAGCAATACCACGCCGGATCCCTCAGTTATTCTGAGCTGCACTAGGATCCCGATGGGCACACCGAGATAGATGAGCGGCAAGAGGGACGCCGCAACATCGAGCAACAGCTCACGGCCGCGTCTGGCCGTGGCCAGGCTCACGATGCTAAGCACCAGCGTGGTTGCCGCGAGGCCGACCAGCGTCACGTCGTACGCCACGGCGGCGGCCGCAACCGCAACCGCCACCACGACCAGCGGTCCGGGGACGACGGCCCCAAAAGCGCGGGTCAGACCGAGATACTCGATACCGGCACCTACCAGGGCCAACGCGGCGAGCACAAGGGTGGCGAAGGGGGGAAAAAACCAGATAGTACCGAGGACGATTGGGAGGAGCGCAAGCGCGCTAAGGACACGGGTCACGGAACGTTAGGGCCCTCAGCCCACGACGACGGAACGGGTAATCCCGCCGTAGCGTCGCTCTCGCTTCTGGTAGTCCAGGATTGCCTGAAGCAGATGGCGAGCCCGAAAGTCTGGCCATAACGTCTCGGTCACCCAAATCTCCGCGTACGCGATCTGCCAGAGCAGAAAGTTACTGACCCGCATCTCCCCACTCGTACGGATCAGTAAGTCGGGATCAGGCTGTCCGGCGGTGTAGAGCAGGTCGCCGAACCGCTGCTCGTCCAGCTCTGACGGGTCGAGCCCCTGGCGCATAGCTCGACGCGTTGCCTCCACGATCTCGGCCCGGCCTCCGTAGTTGAGCGCAATGTTGAACAGCATGCCGCCATTGGCCCGCGTTCGCTCCTGCCCTTCATCCAGCTCCCGCTGGACATCGACCGGCAGATCCTCAGGCCGACCGATAACCTGGAATCGAATGTCGTTCGCCTGTAGGTTCTCAAGCTCAAGACGAAGGTACCGCTTCAAAAGACCCATAAGCACCGCTACTTCGGCCCGCGGCCGCTTCCAGTTTTCGACCGAGAACGCGTAAAGCGTAAGCACGTCCAACCCGAGACGGGCGGAGGTTTCCACAACGTCACGCACCGCGTCGATCCCGGCCCGATGTCCCTCGACCCTGGGCAAATGGCGCTGAGCCGCCCAACGTCCGTTACCGTCCATGATCACGGCGACGTGAGCCGGCAGCCGGTCGAAGTCGACTTCACCGGCAAGTGCCTGTTCAGGGGAACCAACAGGAGCCCAGGCCAGCAGATCTTGGAGACTCATGGGACGAACACTCGTCGCGTATGGATGCTAACTCGTGATGATACGAGCTGTTAGCGACCCGTTCAAGGACCCGACCCATACTCGACACGCATCAGAAACAGGCCATGTGCCGGAGCCGTTCGACCCGCAGCTTCCCGCTCGCGCCGCTCGAGGGCGCGCGGGATCGCGTCGGACGACAGCCGACCGGTCCCGATGTCAACCAGCGTACCGATAATGATGCGGACCATGTGCCGGAGGAACCCAGATCCGTGCAGGTCAATCGTGGTTACCTCCGCGGATGGATGGCTCGCCAGCGCGCCAGGCGCACCGCGACCTACCGTAATCGCACGTAGTTCGCGCACTGTGGTCTGGACGTCGCTGCCCACCGCTTGGAACGCTGCGAAGTCATGGGTCCCGATCAATGGCTGCGCCATCGCCTCGAGTCGCGCATCGTCGAATTGGGCCGGAATAAACCAGGCGTAGCGGCGTTCGAAGGGACTCACGGTCTGGCCATGCAGCAGGCGGTAACGGTAGCGCTTGGCGGTGGCATCGAACCTGGCATGGAAGGCGTCTGGCACCTCGGATAAGGCGAGCACCCGCACATCTAGTGGGAGTGTCGCATTGAGCGCGCGGGCAAGCGCGTCGGCGTTGATACTTGTCAGCATCTTCACGCTTGCGACCTGCCCCAGTGCATGGACCCCGGCGTCGGTCCGGCCCGCTCCCACCAGCGTCACCGGCATGCCGCCCGCCAACGGCTCCAATGCGGACTCGATGGTGGCCTGCACCGACGGGCCATTCTGCTGACGTTGCCACCCCACGTAGGCCGCGCCATCGTAGGCCAGCGTGAGCTTGAAGGTGCGCGTCGACGGACCGGACACGCGCGCGGCTCCCAGGCTTCAGTGCCCGGGCCGCGAACCGGGCTTCAAGACCGGCTCGCCGCGGGCACAGCGAGGACACTCCGAAGGTTCGTAGGCGGAAAGCGGGATCTGCACCAGCGCATCGAACGGCACGGCAAAGCTGACCGGCTCCTCTCCGCGATCGATGATGGACGCCGCTCCCACGACCTCTCCCCCTGCCGCCGTTGCCACCTCGATGGTCTCGCGCGTGGAGCCGCCAGTGGTCACGACGTCCTCCACCACGAGCACGCGTGCATCGGGCTCAATCCGGAAGCCCCGACGCAGTTGGAGATCACCGTCTCTTCGCTCGGCGAACATCGCCGGCACGCCGAGCGCGCGGGCTACTTCGTACCCGATGATGACGCCACCCAGCGCCGGGGACAGCACGACGTCCGGCTGCAGCCGCTCGGCCTGTTCGGCGAGCGTCCGGCCTAAAGCCGAGGCATGCTCCGGATAACGCAGCACCTGAGCACATTGCAAATAGCCCGCGCTGTGTAATCCGGAGGACAGCTGGAAGTGTCCCTCGAGCAGCCCCTCGCAGCGACGGAAGAGGTCGAGAACGGTCGTGGAGTCCATAGCGAGGCTTGGCGTCTGTTCGGCGCGACCGCCGATCGGTGCCAGAGAGTATACCCTCGGACGGCTACCCCGAGGGAAAGCGGGTACACTCGCGGCGTGCCCAAGTTGTCGGTGACAATCATCACCTTGAACGAAGCTCGAAACATCGAGGCGGCGCTCGCGTCGGTCTCCTGGGCCGACGAGGTAATCGTGGTGGACTCGGGCAGCCGCGACGACACCGTCGGTATCGCAACCCGCTTCGGAGCTCGGGTCAGCCAGCGAGACTGGCCGGGTTACGGAGCGCAGAAGGACCACGCGGCCAGCCTCGCCACTCACGAGTGGGTGCTCTCGCTCGACGCCGACGAACGGGTCACGCCGGAGCTGGCGGCCGAGATCCAGGAGGTGCTCGGACATGACCCTCCCTGCTTCGGCTATCGCATGCCCCGCACCACCCGCTACCTGGGCCAGTGGCTGCGAACCACAGACTTCTATCCGGACCATCAGCTCAGACTCTACGACCGTCGGACCGGCCGCTGGAGTCGCGCCTCAGTCCACGAATCCGTGCAGGTCGACGGGGCGGTCGGGACACTCCGACACGATCTTCGCCATCATCCCTACAGCGATCTGGCCGCGCACGTCCGCACCATCAACCACTACACCACGCTGGCCGCCGCCGAGCAGTTCGCACGCGGGCGGCGGGCTGGCGTCCTCGACCTCCTCGTCCGCCCCCCGTTGGCGTTCGCACGGAACTACCTGCTTCGCCTTGGATGTCTCCAGGGCGTAACCGGCCTGGTCGTCTCGATAATGAACGCCCATTACGTCTTTCTCAAGCAGGTCAAGCTGCGAGAGCTTGGGCTGCGAGCTGGACGCGAGGGTTGATTAGGCGAGATGTTTTCCCTCCATGTCGATACGGCGCGGACGTGGCGCGGCGGCCAGAATCAGGTACTGCTCACCGTGCTCGGCCTGCGATCACGCGGACATCGCGCTGCGCTGGTCGCGCACCCCGACGGGGAACTGCAGCGCCGGGCCGCGGAGGGGCCAGACCTGATCCCGATTGCCAACACCGGAGAGATGGACTTCGGGGCCGCGTGGCGTCTCTCGCGCTTGCTGCGCGCGATGCGACCAGATGTCGTGCACGCGCATGACGCCCACGCCGTCGCAATGGTTGCCCTGGCTCGCTCACTGGGTCCGCTCTATCCACCCCCGCGCTTCGTGGTCTCACGACGCGTTGATTTCCACATTCGCGACAACGCCTTCTCCCGCTGGAAGTACAGCAAAGTCGATCTCTTTTTGTGCGCGTCGAACGCCATCAGGCAGATGCTGATCGGCGACGGCGTACCGTCCGAGCGGACGACCACCGTCCACGACGGGTGCGACCTCGAACGGGTCGCCGCCGCGCCGCCGCTCGACGTCCACCGGGAGTTATCGCTGCCACGGGGCACCCCGGTGGTCGGGAATATCGCCGCTCTCGTACCTCACAAGGGACATCGCTATCTGGTGAGCGCTGCGGCCGCCGTGGTACGCGATGTGCCAGATGTCCGGTTCGTGATCATCGGTGAAGGCGAGCTCAAATCGTCACTCCGCCGCCAGATCAAGGAGCGTCACCTCGATAAGCACGTGGTACTGGCCGGTTTTCGAGCAGACGCGTTATCGCTGCAGAAAAGCTTCGACCTGTTCGCCATGAGCTCGGTGACCGAGGGAATGGGCTCGGTGCTGCTCGACGCAATGGAGCTCACTCAGCCGATCGTCGCCACCGCGGCTGGGGGCATTCCCGAGGTCGTGGTCGACGGCGAAACCGGCGTGCTCGTTCCTCCACGGGACGCGACGGCCCTCGCCGCCGCCATCGTCAGGCTGCTGCGTGACCCGGAGCGGCAAGCCCGACTAGGCGCCGCCGCGCGACAGCGGGTCCGTGCCTCGTTCAGCGTCGAACGAATGGTCCAGCGGATACTCGATGCCTACGACCGCCTGGCCGGCAGACCCCCCGGAGCGGACACTGCTCATCCCGCTGAGGCCGGCTGAACCCGCAAGCATCCATCATCCCAAGGTGACACATCGAGAAGTCGTAGCGCACCGGATCCTCGGGGTCGAGGCGACGGAGCGACGCGGTGATCTCACGCGCCATCCTCCACCCTGGGCTCTTGTAGCGGGTCAGGCGGAGGCAACGTCCCACCCTGATGATGTGCGTGTCGAGCGGCACGATGAGCTGTGACGGCGAAACTCCCTGCCAGAGCCCAAGGTCAACGGCATCCCGGCGTACCATCCAACGCAAGAAGAGATTCAGACGCTTGCAGGCGCTGCCCCGGCGCGGCTCGGGAAAGAAGTAGTCCACCCCACGCCGCCCTCCGACCCGCCGCCCATAGACGGCGTCCAGGTCGTACCCGCGAGCTCGCCGGGAGAAGCGATCGAGCGCGGACCCGACATCGGGGTCGTCCGGCGCGAGACCCTCAAGGAAACATGCCTCCAGTGATCCCGCCTCTGACAGCATCTGGCGCATGATCCACAGCAACGCCATGAGATCGTCATGTCGAATCCACCGATGCCCGAGCTCCCGCATCCTGCCGCGATGACGATCGGGGTCGAACCGACGCACGAACGCAGCCGGGTGCCTTCCCATTACTTCGAGCAGAGCGTCGGTCGTGGCCAAGACGCTCGCCACTCGGCCGAACGCCAGCCCAGCCGCGCAGAACGCCACGACCTCCTGGTCATCCGGGCGACGGTAGCGTCGAACCACCTGGATAGGGTCGGTCGTCGAATCGGCGTCGTTGAACGCCTCGTAGAGGCGATCGAGCGAAGCCTTCAGCGTCGCTAGTGTCGCCGCGGAGGCCTGCACGGCAGGGCGCGCCGGGGTCATGCGCCGATCTGGAGCTGGTCGGCGCCGCTGACCGCGGCGTTGACGAAGACCGCGCGGCCGTCCACGAACGTCGCCGCGACCCCACCCTTGAAGGAGCGTCCGTCAAACGGGCTGTTTCGACCGAGCGACCGAAAGGTCGTACTGTCGACCTGCACCTGGAGGTCCGGCGCCAGCAGTGTGAGGTCGGCGGGAGCCCCGACCGACAGCCCTCCACCAGATACATCCAAGATGCGAGCAGGATTGACCGACATCAACTCGACCATTCGGCCGAGTGAGATCACCCCTCCATGTACCAACCGATCTAGACAGACGGAGACCGCGGTTTCGAGACCGACGACCCCAAACGGTGCCTCGTCGAACTCCACCAGCTTCTCGTCATAGTGGTGTGGGGCATGGTCGGTGGCGATGACGTCGATCACACCTTCTCGCACCGCCTCCACGAGCGCCTCCCGGTCGCCAGTCTCACGTAACGGAGGGTTGACCTTGTATCTAGTGTCGTAAGCGTCGAGCTCCTCGTCGGTCAGTGCCAGGTGGTGCGGCGTGACTTCGCAGGTCACCCGCGCGCCGCTGGCCTTCCCGGCGGCGACCGCGGCGACGGCGGCGCGGCTACTCAGGTGAGCGATGTGCACGGCAGCTCCAGTCGTACAAGCCAGCGCGATGTCGCGTTCCACCAGAATCTGCTCCGCAACCGCAGGCCGGCCACGCAACCCGAGCGATGCAGCGCGAAATCCCTCGTGCGCCACGCCTCCGTCGGCAAGAGACATATCCTCGCAGTGGTCGATGACGGGCATCCCGAACATGCCGGCGTACTCCAGTGCCCGTCGCATAAGCAGTGCGCTGGCCACGGGCTGGCCATCGTCGGACACCGCCACGCAGCCAGCTTCGTGCAACTCTCCCAGGTCCGCCAGCTGCTCCCCGGCTCTGCCGCGACTCACCGCTCCGATGGGATACACCCGCGCGAGCCCCGCGTCAGCGGCCCGCTCCAGAATCAACCGGGTCACCCCGGCCTCGTCATTGGCCGGCTCGGTGTTCGGCATGCACGCCACCGCCGTGAACCCTCCGGCGACCGCCGCGGCCAACCCGGTGGCGACCGTCTCCTTGTGCTCCTGACCCGGCTCACGCAAGTGCACATGCATATCGATGAGTCCGGGACAAACGACACAGCCGTCCGGCACCGCGACCTCCCGGACGCCCTCGGGCAGGATGAGGTCGACTCCCACCCCCGCGATCCGGCTCTCCTCGATGAGCACGTCGACGTGCCCGTCGACATCGTTCGCCGGGTCCACAACCCGCCCCCCCCGCAGCACAACCGCGTCAGCCACCCTGGCCTCCCGCCAGCAGATACAACACCGCCATCCTGATGGCGACGCCATTGGCTACCTGTTCGAGGATGACCGATCCGGGACCGTCAGCTACATCCGACGCGATCTCAACTCCGCGGTTCATAGGCCCGGGGTGCATGATGATGGCGTCAGGGGCAGCTCGGCGTAGCCGCTCGGTCGTCATGCCGAAGCACCGGAAGTACTCGCGCAGGGAGGGAAAGAAGTGCCCCTGCATCCGCTCGAGCTGAATCCGAAGCAACATGACCACGTCGGCCCCATCCACCGCTTCGTCGATCGAGGTGGTCGCCTTGACACCAAACCTGGCCGCCTCCGGCAACATGAGCGTCGCCGGAGCACACACCGTGACTGCGGCCCCAAGCGCCTTGAGCAGCAACAAGTTCGAGCGGAGCACGCGGCTGTGAAGCAGGTCACCCACAATCGAGACACGCAAGCCGTCGAAACATCCTTTATGCTCTCGGATAGTCAGGGCATCGAGCAGTGCCTGGGTCGGGTGCTCATGCATGCCGTCCCCAGCGTTGATCACGCGGGCCTTACACAGCTTGGCGACGAGATGGCCCGCACCGGCGGCCGCATGCCGCACCACGATGACATCGGGTGCCATCGCCTCGAGGTTGCGCACGGTGTCGGCCAGGGTCTCCCCCTTCACCAGGCTCGACCCGCTGGCAGCCACGTTCACCGTGTCTGCGCTGAGCCGCTTCTCGGCTATCTCGAACGATGTGCGTGTTCGGGTACTCGCCTCGAAGAAGAGATTTACGACGGTCTGACCGCGCAGAGCCGGTACCTTCTTGATGGCCCGGGTGCCGACCTCCTGCATCGCCTCGGCGGTGTCGAGAATCAGCAGGATCTCCTCGGCGGATAGATCGCCGATGCTCAGCAGATCCGTCGTCCGAAGACCTGCGGGCGTCGACAATACCGACGTCCCGGCGCTATGGCCGTCGCGACCGGTATCAGCTGTCTGGGGCATCCTCGAGCACCACTTCGTCACGGTCTTCGACTTCCGACAGCCTCACCTGGACGCTCTCCTGCAGTGAGGTCGGGAGGTTCTTTCCCACGTAGTCGGCCTTGATCGGGAGCTCCCGGTGCCCGCGATCCACCAGCACGACCAGTTCGATGGCCCGTGGACGTCCGAAGTCGATTAACGCATCGAGCGCGGCCCGAATAGTCCGGCCGGTATAGAGCACGTCGTCGACCAACACGATGCGTCGATCGTCGATCGAGAAGTCGATCTCGGTTCGTCGAAGTACCGGTTGCGGACCCACCGGATGCCGCATCAGGTCATCGCGATAGAGCGTGATATCGAGCACGCCGGTCGGGACGTCGACCTTCGCGATCTCGGCCAACGCCTCCGACAGCCGCCTGGCAATCGGGACTCCTCGGGTACGGATGCCGATCAAGGCAAGGGACCCAAGCGAGTGATGACGCTCCACAATTTCGTGAGCGATCCTTGCAATGGTACGGGCAACTTGGTCCGACGACATCACGACCGGCATGCAACCTCCCGGAGACCGGCAGGCGCACGACGACCGCATCGGACCATGCGGAAACTCTGGACGTGGAACGGAGGAGGGCTGAGTAAGTGCACCGGTTGTCCTCTTTGCGACCTCACAGGGTCTGCATTAAAGAGTCGCCCGATCATAGTGCTCACTGGACACTGATGCAAGGGAGACCGGTCTCAGCAGGAGCTTGGAGGCCTTCGGGTATACTCGGCGCGTATGCCGGTCGACGTCGACGCCGTCGTCATATCCAACACCAAGCTCTCTGATTTCTACAACGTCGTAGCGGTCGCGGCTCCGGACGTAGCTCGCCAGGCCCGTCCGGGTCAGTTCGTGATGGTGAAACCGGATAAGGATTATGACCCGCTCCTCCGACGGCCTTTCTCGGTATTCGAGATTCTCCGGGATCCCGCTGGCAGAGTCAGCGGTTTCTCGTTGCTGAACAAGCGGATCGGGGTCACGACCAGGCGCCTATATGACGTCTCCCCTGGAGAGCGGCTGCAGTGTCTCGGCCCGCTGGGGCAGGCGTTCGAATCGCCCGCCGCGGACCAGCAGGCGTGGATGGTCGCCGGCGGTGTCGGTCTCGCTCCGTTCCTCACCCTGGCCGAGAGCCTCGTCGAACGGTTGGCGGGGACCAGGCTGTTCTATGGGGGGCGAAGTGCAGACGAACTCTTCTACCTGGAAACCTTCGAGGCGCTCGGTGTGAAACTCGAACTCACCACCGACGATGGCAGCCGAGGCCACCCTGGACTGGTGACCGGACCGCTCCAGCGCGCGCTCGACGAGACCGACAAGGGGATATCCGTCCGACTGTACGCCTGCGGCCCAACCCCAATGATGCAAGCTGTTACCGAACTTGCCGCAACTCATGGCCGCTCCACCGACGTGTCGCTGGAACAGGTAATGGGATGCGGGCTCGGCGGCTGCTACAGCTGCGTCGTGCCGGTCGCCGAGCCAGGACAGCCGACCCGGTTCGTTCGGTCATGTCTGCAGGGACCGGTGTTCGACGGCGGGCGCATAGACTGGGACCAGCTATGAGCAACCTGTCGGTCACCATCGGCAGCCTGCGGCTATCGAACCCCCTCATCGCCGCTAGCGGTTGTTTTGGCTACGGCGTGGAGTACGCGGACCTGGTGTCGCTGGACACGCTGGGTGGCGTTGCGGTTAAAGGGCTCTTTCTGGAGGAACGGGAAGGACATCCGCCCCAACGGATCGTGGAGACCCCCAGTGGGATGCTCAACGCGATCGGATTACAGGGGATCGGAGCGCGACGCTTCGTCGCGGAGAAGCTCCCTGAACTCAAACGGCGGGGAGCGGTCGTCGTCGTCAACATCTGCGGCTCGACCGTGGATGAGTATGCTGAGATCGCGCGAATCCTGGACGATGCGGACGGCATCGGTGCGATAGAGCTCAACATCTCCTGTCCCAATATCAGTAAGGGCGGCATGATGTTCGGCTGCTCGCTGGAGGGTACCCACGACGTTATCTCCGCCGTCAGGCGCGTGACCGCCCTGCCGGTGATGCCGAAGCTGACGCCGAATGTTACAAACGTCGCGTCGTTCGCGGTGGCCGCCGAGGAGGCCGGCGCAGACGCGGTATCGCTCGTCAACACTTTCCTCGCCATGGCCATAGATGTGGAAACCCGGCGTCCCCGGCTGTCCAACGTCCTGGGCGGGCTGAGCGGCCCCGCGATCCGCCCCATCGCCGTACGCATGGTCCACGAATGCCACCAGGCCATCAAGATCCCGATCGTAGGGATGGGTGGGATCATGACCGCGGAAGACGTACTCGAGTTCATGATCGCGGGAGCCACTGCGGTACAGGTCGGTACGGCGAACTTTGTCGATCCGCTGATCTGGGACAAGCTCCTCGATGGTCTCCGCGCGTACCTCGACCGCCACGGCATCTCGAGCCTGGCGGACCTGGTCGGCAGTCTCGAATTAGAGGAAAGGACACCGGCGTGCAAGAGCTCCTCGTAGCCCTCGACGTCGACAGCCGCGACCAGGCACTCGCGCTGGCCGATCAGCTCCGGGGCACGGTCGGCGGGTTCAAGATCGGCAGCCGCCTGTTCACAATCGAGGGCCCGTCGCTCGTTACGACACTTGCCGACCGCGGAGATCGGGTATTTCTTGACCTCAAGTATCACGACATCCCCACCGTCGTCGCCGAGTCGGTGCGAGCGGCCGGTCGTCTAGGTGCGTGGATGCTGACAGTGCACACGGCCGGGGGCGAGGCGATGCTCACGGGCGCCGCCGAGGCGGCGGCCGCTCTCGACCAGCCTCCGCACGTCGTGGGGGTCACGGTCCTGACCAGTTTCGACGAGGGAGAGCTGAACCAGATCGGAGTGACCCGAACGCTGGGGGACCAAGTTGAGTCGCTGGCCGCGCTGGCGGTCGCGTCAGGACTCGACGGCATCGTGGCGTCGCCGCGCGAGCTCGTTCCTCTGCGCCAGCGCCTGGGGTCGGCTCCCCTAATCGTGACCCCAGGCATCCGGGGCGGGGCCGCAGGCGCCTCAGGAGGCGATGACCAGCAGCGGACGCTCGACCCGGCCGAAGCGCTCAACGCTGGGGCCAGCTACCTGGTCGTGGGACGACCGATCATCGCGGCCGCCGACCCACTCGCCGCTGCCCGGGCCATCACCATCGCCTGCCAGACCACTGGCCGATGATCGCGCTGACCCTGTACACACGGGCCGACTGCCACCTCTGCGATCAGATGAAAGCGGTGATCGAACGGGTCGCTGCCAGCGCGCCGCTGGCACTGGAGGAGGTCGACATCGACAGCGACACCTCGCTCCAGGCACGCTACGGCCACGACATACCCGTACTAGTGATCGACGACGCTGAAGTCGCCCGTCACCGTGTCGACGAACGTCGTCTCCTGGAACTACTGAGGAACGCCAGAGGAACTCGCGCGCGCGAGCCGAAACTCACGCGCGCGTGACGTCCCTCCCGGTCAAGATGACCGGGCCTACTTGGCGGTAATGATGAAATGCCCGCGCCGGTTTCTTGACCAGCACCCTTCGTGTGAGTCGGTGCAGAACGGCGACTCCTCACCACGGCTGACGGTGGCGACACGATTGGCGGCAATGCCAAGGCCCAGCAAGTAGTCCCGCACCGCGGCCGCGCGGCGCTCACCGAGCGCGAGGTTGTACTCGTTGGTGCCACGCTCGTCACAGTGCCCCTCGATGCTGATCCGCGTCGAGGTCCACTGACGCATCCAATCGGCGTTGCGCTGCAGCGCAGCCTGCCCATCGGGCAACAGCTCGGACTGATCAAGCTCGAAGAACACCGGATCCAGCGGCGAGGTGCTGTTCAGCTCCTCGAGCGACATCCTCGCGAACAGCTCCTCCGGGCTCAGAGGCGCGGGCGGTGCCGGCTCGGGTGGCGGCGGCGGCGGTGGTGGCGGTGGTGGTGGTGCCTCGGGCGCCGCAGGCGGCGGTGGTGGTGGCGGCGGCTCAGGCGGCGGATTATCGGCACAAGCTGCCGCGCCAAGACCGAGCAGCAGGCTCAGGGAGGCGGCGTGCAGGTAGTGATATCTGGACTTCATGTGCGGCGTCTCCTGTCTCAGCGCTCCTGGGTCGGAAGGGATCTCTCCGTCGGTAAGTCGATCCGACGGAATACCCGTGCGACCAGAAGAGCAAAGCTTAAAAGGAACGGAAGGTTCTGTCAAATCACAGTATTTCCAAGGACTTCCGGTGCCATTATGGTGATGTTTCTCGCCGATTTCCCGTCCGGGCGGACGACCCGCCAGTGTCACTCCCAGTCGTCGTCCACGTCGGCATCAGGGTCGTCGTCATCAGCTTCCGGTTCAGCTAGCTCAAATTCGACCGGAGAAACGGCCGAGACGAGCAGATTCGCTCCACATTCGGCGCAGCTCAGCTCGTCACCACGTTCGATGTCGAACTCGTCGACGTCGATGTCAGCATCACATTCGCAGCAGATGGGCATAAAAACCACCAGTAGGCGCTGTCGAGAACTCTCGCGCAGTCGGAGCCGCGGATTATAGCGACCTGAAACGGCGCCGGCAACGCGTCGACGGGCCCGCCGTGGGCTGGAGACAAATGACGGGAAGACCGATAAGCAGTCAACGACGATGCATGCCTCTGCCGCGAGCGCTCGGACGGTTCTCGTCGCAATTCAGGACGACACGGTGCGCGATAGGTTCGCGGCAGCTCTGCACGAGGCAGGGCATCGGACCCGTTCAGCTGAGGAGGTCGATACGCTCTGGACTGCGCTCGACTCTAGCCCCAATGCCGATCTAATCCTCCTAGACCTGTCACTCTCCAACGAAGCGCACACACTGGTCTTAGGCATCCGGGCACGCAGCTCGTCCACACCACTTGTGATTCTGAGCGGGTCGGTCGGCGACGCCGACCAGGTCAGACAGCTGTCCAATCTCGGTGTGTCTGGCTACGTTAACGACCACACGGATCACGCACGGATCCTACCGGCGCTCGCGCCGCATCTATTCCCTGACAGCTTCAATCGACGGAGCAGCCCTCGGGTCGAGCTCGCCGTCCCAGTCTCCTACCGGGTCGACTCGACCATTGCCAGTGCGATGACGCTTAATCTCGGGCGGGGCGGACTCGCGGTGCGAACCATGAGCCCCCTCGAAGTCGCGACCCGGGTGCGGGCTCGGCTGCGGCTTCCGGGTAACTCCGACGACGTCGAGGCGGAGTCGAGGGTGGTCTGGCGCGACCGACGGGTCGGCGGCATGGGTCTGCAGTTTGAGGAGGTCAGCGCCGCCGACCAGGCCACCATCGACCACTTCGTGGACCGCCAAGGACTAGCCCCGGATGGCTGGTCCTAACTGTGTCGGGGCTTCGCCCCATACCAGCAAGCAACGGGCCGACGATTTCGGAGCTTAACGTGGCCTGAGATAACCTTGGGATCCGGGTTTGGCCGTGCGCGCCAGACGGCACGGTTCCTTGGCAGCCTGCCAACCTCCGTCGCCGAAGCATGTTCCTGCCTTGACAGCGCCATTCGTGGCCACTAGTTTTATCGGTCGACGTCTTTTCTGTCGGATGGTACGTCTAACAGCAGAGCGCTCCACCCCGGCGGTGGGAGGAGCCGGTGCCGCTAGTCGCGGGCCGCATCCTGCATTCAAGCGGAGGTGACGAGAACGTGGTCGAAGTGCAGCATGTGACCAAGCGGTACGGGTCGCTGACCGCCGTCGACGACATCAGCTTCACCGTCGAGCGGGGCGAGATCCTCGGCTTCCTGGGGCCCAACGGCGCCGGGAAGACGACGACCATGCGTATCCTCACCGGCTACCTGCCGGCCACGGAGGGACAAGCCCAGGTCGCGGGATTCGATGTATTCGACCAACCCCTGGAGGCCAAGCGGCGCACCGGCTACCTTCCCGAAACTCCCCCGCTCTACCCGGAAATGACCATCGAGGAGTATCTCCGGTTCGTGGCCCGCATCAACGGAGTACCGTCCAGCGAGCGGCGACGACAGATCTCCACGGCGATGGAACGCACCAACATCGCCGACATGGCCGACCGCTTCTGCGGCAAGCTTTCGAAGGGCTATCGCCAGCGCGTGGGCCTCGCCCAGGCGCTGCTGCACAACCCTGACGTCCTGATCCTCGATGAGCCAACGGCGGGACTGGACCCGCGGCAAATCATCGAGACTCGAAAGCTCATCGCCGAGCTTGCCGGCGACCACACCATCATCCTCAGCACCCACATCCTCCCGGAGGTCTCGCAGACCTGCCAGCGGGTGGTGATCATCAATCGTGGTCGCGTCGTGGCAGTCGACAGCCCGGACAACTTGACCGCGCGCCTCCAGGGCTCTCAGACACTCTACGTCCTGCTCGACAGCGCGGGGACTGACCCCGCGCCGGCGCTAAGGGCACTGCCGGGCGTCACCGGCATCAGCAAGGTCGATGAACAGGGGCGTGCCATCGGCTACGAGGTGGACGCTGGACGGGGTGAAGACGTCCGCCGGGCGCTATCGGGTGCGATCGTCAACGCGGGGTGGGGCCTCCTCGAGCTCAGGGCGCGACAGATGAGCCTCGAGGACATCTTCCTTGAGCTGACCACCGAAGAATCCGATGCGGCACACGACCTGGGCCCGGACGAGGCGGCGACCGACGCGGAGGCGATCGATGGGTAACGTCCTGGCTATCGCCCACAAGGAACTCCGCGGTTACTTCGTGTCTCCGATCGCCTACGTCGTACTGGCGTTCTTCTCGCTGCTGTTCGGCTATTTCTTTGTTGCCAACATTAACGTGATGGTCCAAGTCAGCAGCAGCCAGTTTGGCATGGGCGGACCCCAGGTGGTGAACATCAACGAGTTCATGATCCGGGGCCTTTTCGGCAACACTGCCGTGATCTTGCTCTTCGTCCTGCCGACGGTGACGATGCGGGCCTACGCCGAGGAGAAACGATCGGGCACCATGGAACTCCTTCTCACGGCTCCACTTAGCGACCTCCAGATCATCTTGGGTAAGTTTCTCGGTGCGATGGCGCTCTACGGCCTGATGCTGGCACTGACGCTGGTCCACATGGGCGTACTGTTCTGGTACGCCGACCCCGAGTGGGGCTCGGTGGTCACGGGCTACCTCGGGCTCTTCCTGATGGGTGGAGCGTTCATTTCGGTCGGCCTCGCCATTTCCTCGATGACCAAGAACCAAGTCGTCGCCGCCATGGCCACCTTCGCGGTCCTGCTCCTGTTCTGGATCATCGACTGGATCGGCGACACCGCCGGAACGACCACCCAGGCAGTCCTGGCGTATCTCTCGCTGCTGATGCACTTCGACGACTTCGCCAAGGGCGTCATCGACACCAAACACGTGGCCTACTACGCAAGTGTGATCACGTTCGGCCTGTTCTTGACCGCGAAATCGATGGATACCGAACGGTGGAACGGTTAACGCTCGTCGCTCATCTCCGATGCTGAACAGAATCCTCGGCTTCCTCGGCTGGTTCGGATCGCTACTGGTCTTTGTCGCGGTCGGGGTCTGGATTGTGCGGCCGGATCTCGATACCCTGCGCCGCACCCTGGCCTTTGCGGGACTAGCAAACATCCTGCTGTATGGCGCCGGTCACTGGCGCCTGGTGCTCCGGTCATTCGAACGCAAGCAGACACGCTATGGCCTGTTCGCCGGCACCGGCGTGATTTTGGCCCTGGCTATCCTGTCCGGTCTGAATTGGATGCTGTCGCGTCAGAACCACCGTTGGGATCTGACCGCTGCACAGCAATACTCGCTCTCCGACCAAACGCGCCAGGTACTAGAGACCCTTCCGGCGCCGGTCCGGATCCTGGTCTTCGCGCGTCAGCTCGACTTCCCACCCTATGAGGATCGTCTGGGCCAGTACGCCTACGAGTCGGACCAGGTCAGCGTCGATTACATCGACGCCGACCGCCAACCGATGCTCGCCCGGCAGTACGAGATCGAGACCTACGGGACGATCGTCTTCGAGCATCAGGAACGGATCGAGCGCGTGTCGTCCCTCGCCGAGCAGGACCTGACGAACGCCCTCATCTCGGTCGTGGAGGGGGAAGAACGGAAGGTCTACTTCCTAGAAGGACACGGTGAGAAGAGCCACACCGGAGCTGACGAAAGTGGCTACAGCACGGTCACCGATGCGCTCGGCTTTGACAATTTCGGCGTCGAAACGCTGATCCTGGCCCAGCGTGGCTCGGTACCAGAAGACGCCACCGTAGTGGTGACGGCTGGCCCGCAGACCGACTTCCTTCCCGATGAACTGACGGCGCTCGATCAGTATCTCGAAGGCGGCGGCAAGTTGCTGGTCATGCTCGACCCGCCGATCGACACCGGGACGCCAACCCCGGCGGGACTCGTCGAACTGCTGGCGAACTGGGGAATCTCGATCGGCGACGATGTCGTGGTGGACGCCAGTGGGATGGGTCAGTTCCTGGGGGCTGACGCGTCAGTGCCAATCGCCGCAAACTACCCGCCTCATCCGATCACCGACCGGTTCAACCTGCTGACAGCGTACCCGCTCGCGAGGTCGGTGGCACCAATTTCGCCGAGCCCGGAGGGGCGCGTGGCCCAGTCATTCATCGAGACCGGTTCCCAAAGCTGGGCGGAGATGGACGTGGCCGGACTGACGGGCGGAGCCGAAGTGCTGCTCGACGAGGAGGCCGGGGACCGGTCGGGCCCAATCGTCATTGGCGCGGCAGTATCTGTCGCCGTTGACGGAACAGACGCCGAGGCGGCGAAGGCGACCGATGGTCCTGAGGCGGACGCGCCAGCCTCGCCGGAGGCACGACTTGCGGTCATCGGAGACTCGGACTTCGCCAGCAATGCTGTCGTCGGCGTCTCCGGCAACCGCGACATGTTCCTCAACACCGTCAACTGGCTGGCTCGGCAAGAAAATCTCATCGCCATCCGCGCCCGGGATCCGGAGGATCGTCGATTGACCCTCACGGCGGACCAACAGCGCGGCATTTTGGTTCTCTCGCTGCTGCTGATTCCGGCGGCCACGGCCGGCGCCGGGTTCTATACGTGGTGGCGGAGACGGTAGTGAGTCGCGGCGCCTCGACGCTTGTCCTCCTTGTGGTCGCACTGGCCATGGGCGCCTATATCTACCTGGTTGAGTCCGACCGAGATCCTGCTGCCCCCGAGGTGCTCGAGTCGGTGTTTGATCTCGACTCCAACGCGATCTCGGCGTTGACGGTGACCGCCGAAAACGGCGAGCGTACCGTCCTGCGCAAGACCGACGAGCGCTGGCAGATCGTAGAGCCATTCCAGACCAATGTGGACGTGACGCAGGTGGTCGGCCTAACCTCCGGTCTGGCGTCACTCGAGCTGCAACGCGTCGTGCTCGAACCTGAAGATGCACCTGACCTGTCGCAGTTCGGCCTGTCGCCCCCACGGGTCTCGATTGAGGTCGAAGCTGGCGCACTCGACTCGGCGCTCTTCATTGGCGACGAGACGCCAACTGGTGGCGACCTCTACGCCGCCGTCGAAGGATCCAACCGGGTGTTTTTGATCTCGGGCTATCTCGACGGCACGTTCAATCGCACCATGTTCGCCCTGCGGGACAAGACGCTGCTGAGCTTCACCCGCGATCAGGTGAACGGGCTGGAACTCACCGGAACAGATCTCTCGATTCGATTGCGCAAAACGGCTGACCAGTGGGCGCTGACCGAGCCCTTCAAAGCCCACGCCGACCTGGCGGTCACCGATGGACTGATCGGACGGCTGGCCACCGACCAGATGGTCGCGATCGACACCGAGAGGGCGACTGACCTCGAGCCCTATGGCCTCTCCACTCCCACCGTCACGGCCCGGGTGTTACTCGGTGAGGAGTCCGCGACGCTCTTGGTCGGAACCCCAGCCCCGGATGGCTCAGTGTGGGCCAAGGACGCCTCGCGGGACATGGTGTTCAGCATCGAGGCAACGCTGGCGGACGAGCTGGCTCGAGCCGCGGTCGAATACCGACGCAAGAACCTGTTCGGGTTCCGCCCGTTCAACGCGACCCGGCTGGAGTTCGAGATCGACGACACGCAGCACGTCTTCGAACAGCAAGAAGCGGACGGTGGGGACGAGGCGGTCTGGCGCCGGCTCGAACCAAGGAGTGAGGATGTCGGAAGTGGTGGACTCGACGACCTACTGGCGCAGCTCTCGAACCTCCGTGCGGAACGCTTCGTCGATACGCGCGAAGGAACTGGTCTCGATGGCCCAAGCGCCTCGGTGATAGTGACGTTCGATGACCCGTCTCGGCAAGAACAGGTGTCGATCGGCCGAGGCAACGAGCAGGTGTTCGCCGTAAATGGTGAAGAGATCGGCGCCGCGGTCGTCACCACGAGAAGCTGGGACGACATCGTCGCGGCGCTCGACGCACTCCGACCCGATTAACGCAAGCACTTACGGGCCGACCGACCAGAACCGGCCATACAGTGCGCACGCGACCTGCACACCCAGAATCCCAGGGCTCAGCCGAGTCGCGGGACCCGGGCTGCATGGCCTCACGGTTCGTTGCTCGCTGCATTTCCCCCTCCCTCCGCCATCACCCCGACGCTGGCGGCCCCGTCGACAACCTCGGCGTCGAAGGCCAGCAAAGCCGGATCTGTGTAGTAGAGGCGTTCAGCCATACGGCGCGTCGACGCGAGAGTCCGCTTGGGAGGCAAGAGGGTCCACGACACCGGCTTCGGCAAAACCGCGCGCCCGGAGTTGACAGCTGTCACATCGGGCGCAGGGCCGGCCGTCTGCAGACGGGGCATAGCAGCTGTGGGTCAACGCATAGTCGAGTCCGAGTGCGATCCCTCGTTGAATAATCTCCGCCTTCGACAAGGCGATGAGCGGCGCATGGACCTGGAAGCGCGCGCCCTCGACACCGTCTCGGGTGGCGACCGCCGCCAACTGCTCGAAAGCAGCCACGAACTCCGGGCGACAGTCTGGATAGCCTGAATAGTCGAGCGCATTCACCCCAACCACCAGGTCGGTCGCGCCCAGCGCCTCGGCCCAAGCCAGCGCCAGTGAGAGCAGCACCGTGTTCCGGGCCGGAACATAGGTCGGAGGAATCCCGTCGCGGTCCGGATCCTCGTCGGTCGGGATCGAACCATCACCAGTAAGGGCAGACCCACCGAACGCGGCCAGATCCACCTCCAACTCGACGTGTTGCTCGACCGACAGAGCTGCCGCGACCCTCCGCGCGGCCTCGATCTCGACCGCATGGGTCTGTCCATACCGCACCGTCAGCGCCGTCAGCCGGTAGCCCCCGGCGCGCATCAAGGCTGCCGCCGTATAGGAGTCAAGCCCACCGCTCAGCAGAACAACAGCCAGCGGAGCCGGAGTCGCGCCAGTCACACGCCCCTCGTCTCGGCGCCCCAGAGATACTTGTGCAGCTGAATCTGGAGTCGTACCGGCAGCCGGTCGGCCAGGATCCACTCGGCGAGCCTGGTCGGGGACAGGCGGTTGTGGACGGGCGCGAACAGGACCGCGCCAAGCTGCTGACCCGGTGTCCGTGCGGCTACGACATCCCGAGCGAACTCGTAATCAGCGCGGTCGGCGATGACAAACTTCACCTGATCATCGCGGGTGAGCCGAGACAGGTTCTCCAGGGCGTTACGCCCAGCTTCCCCGCTGCCCGGGCATTTCACGTCGACGATCTTCATCACATCGGCGGGCACCCGGTCGAGGGGCAGATGACCACCGGTTTCGAGCATCACGTGAAAGCCGTCGGTCAGTAGCCGGTCCATCAGCGGATACACGCCGTCCTGCAGCAACGGCTCGCCGCCCGTGATCTCGACCAGGTTGCAGTCATAGGCCGCGACGGCAGTCATGACCTCTTCCACGCTCATCCGCCGGCCCTCATGGAACGCATACGGCGTGTCACACCAGACACACCGCAGGTCACAGCCGGTCAGCCGCACGAACACACAGGGACGGCCAGCCTGATCCGATTCGCCTTGAATGGAGTGAAAGATCTCGTTGATCGTCAGCATGGCTCGCACAGCCCCTGGACCGATGCCGCCTTCATTCTACCCGTCCACTTTCTGAGCCGCGTCGGACCGGGCCACCTCCCAGCAGACGGGCCACTCGCGAGTAGAATCTCGGCATCGAGGTGCGCATCGGTACGTCTGGGTGGAACTACCCATCCGGGGCCGGCACCTGGGACGGCATGTTCTTGAGGCTGTCGCCAATGCCGTCAGCCTCAAGAAGATGCTGGACATGCCAGTGGAGGGCCGCTACTCGTCCGCGTTCGTCTCGCGCTACCCATACCTGGCTGGTGTGGTCGAGACCGAGGCGCCGGACCTGCTAAGCGTCTCGAGTCTGCTTTCCCCGCGGTAGTGATCCGCTCGGCTACTTGCCAACTTTCTCCACGCCGAGTCGCGGGCAGGCGGTGGCGACGATGCAGTGGTTGCAACGAGGATAAAGCGGCCGGCACACGTTCTGTCCCCAGGTGACCAAATAGCTATTGAGAAGCGGCCACCAACGGCGCGCGGCCACCTCGTATAGGGCATGCTCGGTCTCTTCCGGCGTGGAGGTCTCGACCCAGCCGAGTCGATTCGAGATCCGATGCACGTGGGTGTCAACGCAGATGTTGTCTGGGCTCTTCAGCGCGACGATCAACGTGAGGTTCGCGGTCTTGCGACCGACCCCGGGGAGCTCCGTCAGAGCCTCCATCGTCACCGGCACCCGCCCGCGGTACCGCTTGAGGAGCTGCCGGCACATCGCCTTTACGTGACGCGCCTTGTTGCGGTAGAAGCTGACCGGGTAGATGAGCTTCTCAATCGTGCTCACGCGAAGGTTGGCCATTTCGGCCGGCGTCGCCGCGCGCGCGAACAGGCGATTCGACGCCTCGAGGGTGACCGGATCTCTGGTCCGGGCCGAGAGCAGGGTGGCGATCAGAACCTTGAACGGATCCGACTGCTCCTCCTCGGCTAGCTTCTCGACGGCCGGCTCCTCCAGGGGCGGAAGCGCTTGACCCAGGTGGGTCATCACCCGGTCGAGACGGCGCCGACGAACGGCCAGTGACTCGGGCCGCCCGCCCTTCTTCGCACCGGCTGGCTCGCCGCGCTTGGCCACAAGGTGTACCTACGTCACCGGCGTCAACGGAGGGCGACCGGCCAGCACCTCCACCACGTTCCGTGCCGCAAGCTCGGCCATGGCGGTGCGGGTCTCCCGCGTCGCACTCCCCAGATGCGGCGTCAGACAGACGTTCTCGCGGTCCAGAAAGCCAGGATGCACCCGGGGCTCACCTTCGTACACATCGAGTCCGGCCCCGGCAATAAGCCGTTCCTCGAGCGCCCAGGCAAGCGCCTCGTCATCGACGACTCCTCCCCTGGAGGTGTTGATCAGAATGGCCGATCGCTTCATCCGGGGAAGCGTTCGCCGACCAATCAGATACCGGGTGTCGTCGGTTAGCGGCACATGCAGTGACACGACATCGGAGGTACGAAGCAGCTCATCGAGCGAGAGCACCCGCTGCCCTTTGGCTGCCGTGCCGCTGCGGTTCGCGAAGACCGCCTCCATCCCAAACGCAGGCGCCACCGCAGCTACAGCCTGACCGATGCGACCTGCGCCCACCACGCCCAGCTGCTTGCCTCGCAGCTCACCGCCGAGGAGGAAGTCGAACGTCCAGCCGTGCCAATTGTCTCTGCGGATGATCCGGTCGCCTTCACCGACCCTGCGGGTCACCGCCAGGATCAGGGCCCAGGTGAGCTCGGCGGTGGCTCCAGTCAAGATATTCGGCGTGTTGGTGACGACGATGCCCCGCTCGGTGGCCGCGACCACGTCGATGTTGTCGTAACCGACCGCGACCGTGCTGATGACCTTCAGCGCATCGCCGACAGCAAGCGTCCCCGCGTCGATCGGATCGTTGAACATGCACAGCAGCCCCTGCTTCCCCGGCAGGCGTTCGCAAAGTGCCTCCGGGGTGAGCTCGTCGGTGGAGCCATTCACATCGACCTCGCAGGCGTTGCGGAGAATACCGAGCACCGACGACGGCAACCGTCGGGTCACGAGCACGGAAGGACTGGAAGATGCCATGTCCTTAAAAGGCGGGTGTGGCTAGCGGATGGGCTCGCCGGCATCGACGATCCCAATCAGGGCGGCATCGACGGGCGCCCCCCGACGACCCAGCGCCGACCCAGCCGCACGACCTTCGAGGACGAGCAGGACCGTTTCTCCGACGCCAGCTCCCACCGCGTCCACGGCCAGCTGCGTGCCGCCTACCGACCGACCGTCAGCGTCGATCGGCTGCGCCAGCAGCAGCTTCGCGCCATCGAGCGACCGGTTCTTACGAGTCGCGACCACCGAGCCAATGACACGAGCCAGCCGCATGCAGCTATCGCTTCCTGGCGCGTCGCTGGCGGCGCGCCGATCGGATGGGAGGCGCTGTGGACTGAAGCGACTCGCTCTGCCAGTGATCGCAGATCCCAGTCACGGCGGCATCGGTGGGCACCACTTCGGGCCGGAACGGAAGGGCGGCTTCGCGACCACGCACGAAGAACACCTCCTCCCCCATCCCGGCGCCAACCGAGTCGACGGCAACGAGCTCCGACCCGAGGGGCTGACGGGTGGGATCCATCGGCTGGAGCACCAGTAGCGCCCGACCACGGAGCCGTGGGTCCTTAGCGGTTGAGACCACGGTGCCAACGACGCGAGCAAGCTGCATGGTTAGAAAACCGGTGTTAGTCCACCGAGGACAGCATGTCGACCGTATCGACGATCCCGACGATGGCCGCGTCCACCGGCCGATCGGTAAGACCGGCGGCCATCCGGGCGGAACTACCGCTGACCACGAGGACCGTCTCAGCCGCCCCGGCGTCAACGGTGTCAACGGCGACGATCGGACCACCCCTCGGCTCACCCCCAGGCGAAACCGGCTGCACCAGAAGCAACTTGCTCCCGACCAGCCGCTCGTCTTTTCGGGTGGCCACGACGGTACCGACCACGTGAGCGAGGATCATCTCGGCGAGCCCCCGAGGGCGAAGGTGTAGGCGCTACTTGCCGCTTTTTCCGATCGGCAGCGCGTCTTCGAGATTGGCATGCGGCCGAGGAATGACGTGTACCGAGACAAGTTCACCCACCCGTCGAGCGGCGGCGGCCCCGGCGTCGGTTGCGGCCTTCACCGCGGCAACATCGCCTCGGACGATCGTGGTGACGAAGCCGGCGCCGATCTTCTCCCACCCGACCAGGGTCACCTTGGCCGCCTTGACCATGGCGTCAGACGCCTCAATCATCGCGACCAATCCCTTGGTCTCAACCATTCCCAGCGCCTCGCCCATAGTCTTGCCTCCCAGCCCACCGCACCCCACGAGGCGTGGCGGACGTTATCGCAACTGCTTCACGGCATCGGCTATGAGCACCGTGAGCTCGCGGTATGTTAGCCGAATCTCTTCGTCGTCTCCTAGCCCAGCTCCAGAGGGAGCGACTAGCTGCGTGCCCGGTACCGAGGGCGCGTCTAGCGTCTGACAGTCACTGTCCGACGCATCCGGCTCCGGAGGGCAGATGGGCGCCGGCGCGGTGATACCGTAGCGGTCCCGAAGACCTTGGAGCCGGCTGACCTCCTCCCGCGAGAGCAACCGTTCCCCTCCGAGTTGCCGGGCCACGAGACTGATCTTCGCGAAGTGCTCGATAGTCTCCATCTTGTAGTACGCCGGAAATAGCGCGTCGGCCACGGTCAAGGCACCGTGATTCGCCAGCAACAGGCCATCGTGGGCCCGAATGTGCTCCCGCACCGCGTCGGCCAGCTCGTTGGTGGACGGCGTGCCATAGTCGGCGATCGGGATGCTCCCCAAGGTCGTCACGACTTCGGCCAGTACTGCCTTGTCGAGCGGCACACCGGCCGCGGCAAAGCCGGTCGAGGTAGGCGGATGCGCATGGACCACTGCCACGATCTCCGGCCGGTTCTCGTAGACGGCCAGATGCATGAGGATCTCCGAGGACGGATTCCGGTCGCCGGCGAGCTTCTGGCCGGACATGTCGGTGGTCACCATCATGTCTGGGGTCATGAACCCCTTGGAGACCCCAGTCGGTGTCGTCAGGAGCCGCTCGCCTTCAAGCCGGACGCTGATGTTCCCGTCGTTGGACGCGACGTAGCCTCGCTCGTGCAAACGACGGCCGATCTCCACGATGTCGGCGCGGAGTCGTTCCTCGTGCTGCATCCCTGTGGTCATGGCATCGAGCTAGGCGCTTGAAACGTCATCTTCCAGGAACGCCTTCCGACAGTCATCCGAGCAGAAGTAGTGCACGGCGCCCTTCCGTCTGGCGGTCACCGCACATCCCTGGTCCACATAGGTGCCGCACACTGGATCCTGCACCAGTGACGCCCCGCGTGCCGGCCCAGACACCGGCTGCCGAGTCGCGCCTTGAGCCAACCCGGACACGAACTTCCAGGCCAGCCGCACCAGCAGCATCACGACGACAAACCGGATGAGCCAGCCAAATACCATCGACGGTTGCCGACACGACCCGCCGTCGCGGATCAGTGCGCAGCGCTAAGCCGAGCGATCGCGTCGGCAGCCGCGAGCGCCTCTGCGCTGCCCGGCGCGACACGCTGAACCTCTTCCCACGCCTCGAATGCGCCCTCCAGATCCTGGGCGCCGAACGCACGCACGATACCGATATTGAGAATCGTCTTAGCGTGCGTAGGGTCGGTCTCGAGCGAGCTGGCGAACTGGGCCAGCGCCCGTGGGGTGTCGTCGATGTAGAAGAACGCCACCCCGAGATCGGTACTCACGTCGATCAGGGTCGGATCGAGGATCAGCGCCTCCTCGAACCAGGGAATCGCCTCTTCGAACAGGTGTGAGTCGAAGTACAAGTTGCCCACATCCACGCGCGCCTGCACGTCACCCGGCATCGCTTCGGCCGCAGCCCGCAACTCGGCTGCACGGGTTTCATCAAGGGGAGGCGCCTCGGGGGCTGGCGACACGTCGCTCGCCGGCGGGGGCACTGGTCTCGCCGCCGCGGCGGCAACTGCCGGCTCGGGCGGCATTGGACGCTGCGTCCAGACGACGTAGCCCATCAGGCCGATGCCCAGCAGCAAAGAGACGATGAGGGAAAGTCGGTCGGAACGGTGCATGGCGGCTCTCGTCAGTTCAAGGATCGATCATACCCGGAAGAGAAGGGTCTAGCTCACCGCCGACCGTGCCTTCTGGCGGGTCCGCTAGCCTCGGGGATCCGCGATCAGACTGCGCATCTCCCGTACGGCCCGGTCCAGGCCGACCAGCACGGCGCGCGAGACGATGCTGTGGCCAATGTTCAGCTCGACTATCTCCGGCACCGCGGCCACAGGTCCAACGTTGACGTAGGTCAAACCGTGCCCGCCCAGCACCTCAAGACCTGCCGCCTGGGCATACCTCGCGGCGGCTTGTATCTGGGCAAGCTCTTCCCCCCGGGCCTCCGGCGCCGCATCAGCATAGGGACCCGTGTTGATCTCGACCGCGCTGGCGCCGGTGGTTACCGCCTGGTCGATCTGCTTGAGTGTGGTGTCGATAAACAGGCTCACGGCGATACTGGCGGCCTGCAGGCGCCTGACGACGTCGGCGATCAGGTCGCGGTGCTGGACAACATCCAGGCCGCCAGTGGTGGTAACCTCGCCCGGCAACTCCGGTACTAGGGTCACCTGGTGCGGTTTGATCTCGGTGGCGATCGCCACCATCTCGTCGGTTGCCGCCATCTCGACATTGAGGCGCGTGGCCACGGTCTCGCGAAGCAGCCGAAGGTCCCTATCCTGCATATGGCGGCGATCGCCGCGCAGGTGCACGGTGATGCCGTCCGCCCCGGCCAGCTCGGCCAGCGCCGCGGCGGTGACCGGCTCCGGCTCGGTCGTCTGCCGCGCCTGGCGAATCGTCGCCACGTGATCGATGTTCACACCCAGCCGCATCCGTCCCTCGTTAGCCGGCGCCCAATTCGGCGACCGCCCGACTGGCGATACCCTCCGCCAGCCGCTCGATCGTGGCCTGCTCGGCACCTTCGACCATCACCCGAAGTAACGCCTCGGTGCCCGAATAGCGAACTAGCACACGGCCGGTGCCCCGCAGCTCTCCCTCCGCGGCGGCGATGGCACGTGACACGCCCGGAAGCTCCTCGAGCGGCACCCGGCGGCCGACCCGCGCGTTGACGAGCACCTGAGGCAACGGTACCAGGTCGGCTGCCAGGTCGGCGAGCTCGCGCCCGCTCTCCACAACGGCAGTCACGATCATGAGCGCCGTAGCCAGCCCGTCGCCGGTCGGCAGAAGACCGGATTGAATGATGTGGCCGGATTGCTCCCCTCCGAGTGCGGCGCCGCGCCGCTGCATCTCAATCCAGACCGATCGATCACCAACCGGACATCGGTGGACCGTAACCCCATCAGCCGCGAGCGCGCGCTCCAGGCCCAGGTTACTCATCACGGTGGCCACGATCGCGTTTCCAGGCAGCTGGCCGGACCGAGCGAGACGCCGGGCCGCAATTAGCAACACCGCATCGCCGTTGATCACAGCCCCTTGGTGATCGACGAACAAAACACGGTCGCCGTCACCGTCGAACGCCGCACCCAGGCGGCACCCGTGCTCACGTACGGTCCGTGACAGGGCATCGGGATGGGTGGAACCGCAGTCGAGGTTGATGTTCCGGCCATCCGGCCGGTCATGGATGACGATCGGCTCGAACCCGAGCCGCCGCCAAACAGCTGGTGCCACCGTACTGGTCGCACCGTTGGCACAGTCGAAGGCGAGCGACAGCGGCGCGGCTGCGCTCAAAGCGGCAAACGCCTCCGTTAACTGTGTCGCATAGCCATCCGACACGTCGACGGGGGCAACCACCGGTGTGGCATCGTCCGTGACCTGCCAGCCCGGGTCGGCGACCCTTGCGCTGATTCGGCTCTCAAGCGCATCGTCCGCCTTCTCCCCGGTCCCGGCGATCACCTTAACGCCGTTATCCTGATACGGGTTGTGCGACGCCGAGATGACGATGCCGGCATGGTAGTCACCATCACGGGTTAAACCAGCGACGGCCGGAGTCGGCAGCACGCCGCCGTCGAACGCCTCGACACCCGCGTGGCTGAACCCTCGTCCAAGTTGCTCTATGATCCACGGCCCGGATTCTCGAGTGTCGCGGCCGATCAGGACCCGGGTGGGGCGACGACCGTCTTCCACCGCCCAGGCAATCGCCGCGCCAAAGCGCTGCAATGTCTGACCATCGAGAGGCTCAACGCCAGGCGTCCCCCGGACACCGTCGGTGCCGAATAGAGACATGACTTTCAGGAAAGACCACCTCACCGGAGCGAAACTGAGACGAAATCCGGTTGCACGTTGGTGATCTCAAATGCCCGCTGGGGCTCTACGTTGACCGACAGATTGTAGCGACCGGCCTCAAGACCGGCAAGGTCGATCGATGCCTCTACCAAGCCGGCGTCGAGTCCACGCATCAGCTCGAGGGATCCGCGGATCGACACGCTCACCCTGTCCGGAACCATCGAGACCGTCAGGCCGGGTCCGAGATTCTCGGACGACACCAGAACGTCAGACAGCGTGCGGGCCACCGGAGCCCGGACGATGTCCACCGACACCACGGCTGTGACCGGCGTCTCGAGCCGCAGGTTCGGCTCCGCCACTCCGACGGTGACCGACTGCTCGATCGGGACTGAGGCGTCAGTCACATCGACGGTCTCGGTGACCGCATCGGTCAGCTCGCGCAGACGGCTCAAAGGGCCCACGACCTCTACGGTAGCCGGCTCCACCGTGACCTGCCCCACCATGAAACCGTCCGCCGGCATGCCGGATACCAGTGGGACGATCGGCACCAGCCGTGGTGCACCCTCCGCCTCGAGCAGCAACGACACCGAGGAGGGAATGACCTGGGTCACCTCGACCCCCAGCGGCACGCGAATCCGGCCGTCGGTCATATTAAACAACCGCTGCCCAGGTCGTTCCGACCCCAGGTCGATGATGGCGGCGACGTCGCCGGCCTCGAGGCGCCGCAAGACGCCAGAGCTGCCGCGGAGCCGAACCTCCACCGTATCGGGCGAATCGCCGAGCACCTCGATCGAGTTCGGGCGATTCTCAAACTCCAGGGGCACGTGGAGCCCACGCTCAACCGTCGGGTCACCGGCCACCGCCAGCCTCAGCAGCACGGCAAGAACCACGGCAAACAGCTTGAGCCAGATATCCTTGAAGAACGGCAGGCGAAGCGTCGGCGGCGCCATCACTTCGCCCCCGTCGACCCAGGGTGTAACACCAGTGCCTCGAGACGGTATCTGATCTGCTCTGACTCGAGGTTCTGCTCGATCTGCCCGTCGACCACCAGCGATAGGTACCCAGTTTCCTCAGACACCACGAGGGCGACCGCATCGGTCTCCTCAGTCAACCCGATCGCGGCGCGGTGACGCGTGCCGAGGTCCTTGCTCACCCGGGGGTTCACGGTCAGGGGCAGGAAGCAGGCAGCGGCCGCCACCCTGTCTTGCTGAATGAGCACCGCCCCGTCGTGCAGCGGTGATCCGGGCCGGAAGACACTTACCAGGAGGTCATAGTTGACTTCCGCGTCGAGAGGAATGCCACTCTCGACGTAGTTGCGCAGGCCAATCTCACGCTCGACGACAACGAGCGCGCCCACCCGCTGTTCGGCCAGCATCCGGAGGGCGACGGCCACCTCTTCCACGGTCTCGCCGGTGGCCTCCGGCCGCCTGAGGTAGCGGAAGAACGAGGCCCGGCCGAAGTGAGCCAGCGCCCGGCGAATGTCGGCCTGAAACAGTACGATCGCGGCGAACACGACATAGCCGAACATGTCGCGTACGAGCCAGTTTAGCGTCTGGAGCGGCGTGAACTGTGACGCGTAATACAGGAGGATTATGAGCCCACCGCCGATCATAATCTGCACCGCGTGCGTCCGGCGCACCAGCTTCAGGAGCTCGTAGATCAGCAGGGAGACGATCACGATATCAATCACGCCCCACCAGCCGACCTGGTCGAACCGCGCGAGCCCGCTGAGCGTCTCGGTCACGTCAGCTCTCCAGTTGCCGCGCCCTTGGACCCGGCGGCCGCCTGCAACTGGTCGGCGACGTCGACGACCTGTCGCATCGCGCCCGGCTGGTGGACGCGGACCATGTGGGCACCCGCCAGCACCCCGGCAGCAACCGCCGCCGCAGTGCCCCACTCCCGACGCTCCGGCCCTTCGTCCTTCGCCGTCGCAAGGAACGACTTCCGGGAGGGTCCGATCAGCACCGGCCGGTCCAGCTCCGCCAGACGCTCGAGTCCGGCGAGCACCGCATAACTGTGCCGGGCCTTCTTCGCGAAGCCTATACCGGGGTCGACAATCAGCTGCCCTCGAGCCACACCAGCATCGGTGGCGACCCGGATCTGATGGCCCAGCTCAGCCACAACCTCGCCCGCCACGTCCCCATAGGACGCGTCGCGATACATCTCCCGTGACCGGCCGCGTGTGTGCATCAGGATCAGCGGTGCCGCACTGGCGGCCACAACCTCCGCCAACCTGGGTTCGTAGAGCAGCCCCGAGACGTCATTGACGATCGACGCCCCGGCCCCGAGAGCTTCCCGCGCCACTTCGGCCTTGTAGGTGTCGATGGACAGGGGGACTCGTGCCCTGCCCGCCAAGCCGTCTAGCACCGGAATCACCCGGGCCAGCTCCTCAGCGGCGGGCAACACATGCGCTCCCGGCCGGGTCGACTCTCCACCGATATCCAGTATGTCGGCGCCGTCCGCCTCCATCGACAGGGCATGCTCGATGGCGTGGGCTGGCTCCAGACAGCGTCCTCCATCGGAAAACGAATCCGGCGTGACGTTGACTATGCCCATCACTAGCGTCCGGACGCCGAGATCGAGCCTGCGGCCATCTGGCAACGCTAGGGTGTAGCAAGACCGGGTCATCTGCGCTCGACGCAAAGCAGAAACGACCTGACCACAGGGCCAGGGGTAGGCTAGAGTGACCGACGAAACGCCGGTACGTCCTATTCCTGCGGTAGTGGCTTGCCGAGCGACGGTACGACCGGTGATGGCTCGGCTTCGGGGCTAGGGGATTGATCGGTCGCGACCGGCTGGGCCGGAGGCGGCTCCTCAAGCGGATCTCCCGCCACGATCCGGAGAACCTGATCCCCGGACAGCACCTCGCGGGCCAGCAACTCCTCGGCGATCTGGAGCAGTTCGGCCTTCTTTTCTTCGAGGATGCTCCGAGCACGATCGTAGTTCTCGGTGACAATCCGCTTGATTTCCTGGTCGATCTTGTTCGCTGTGTCCTCGCTGTAGTCCTTGTGCTGGGCTAAGTCTCGCCCGAGGAACACCTCTTCGTCCTTACGGCCAAACGTCAGCGGCCCCACGGCCTCGCTCATCCCCCACTCGCACACCATCCGGCGGGCGAGGTCGGTCACGCGGTCGAGATCGTTGCCGGCGCCGGTGGTCACGACCCGATTGGTAATCTCCTCGGCGATACGACCACCGAGCAACACCGCAACCTGGTCGTACAGATAGGGGGTGGAATAGTTGTGCTTGTCATCCATCGGAATCTGCTGGGTCACCCCGAGCGCCATCCCCCTTGGAATGATCGTTACCTTGTGCACCGGGTCGGAGTGCTCGAGCACGACACCCAGCAAGGCATGGCCCGCCTCGTGCACTGCCGTAATCTGCTTCTCCTCTTCCGTGATGACGAGCGAGCGCCGCTCGGAGCCCATCATCACCTTGTCCTTGGCGAACTCAAAATCCGCCATCGACACCGTTTTCTGGTTGTAACGCGCCGCGTTTAGCGCCGCTTCGTTCACCAGATTAGCGATGTCTGCACCACAGAAACCGGACGTGCCACGAGCCAAGATATGGATATCGACGTCGTCCGACAGCGGAATCTTTCGAGTGTGCACTCCCAGGATCCCATCGCGCCCCTTGACGTCTGGCCGGTTCACGACGATGCGGCGATCGAACCGTCCGGGACGTAGCAACGCCGGATCGAGCACGTCGGGCCGATTGGTCGCCGAGACGAGGATCACACCCTCGTTCGATTCGAAACCGTCCATCTCGACCAGGAGCTGATTCAGGGTCTGCTCCCGCTCGTCATGGCCGCCACCAAGGCCCGCTCCGCGATGCCGTCCTACAGCGTCGATCTCGTCGATGAACACGATGCACGGGGCGTTCTTCTTGCCCTGCTCAAAGAGGTCGCGGACACGGGAGGCACCAACCCCGACGAACATCTCGACAAAGTCGGACCCACTGATCGAAAAGAACGGCACGTTGGCCTCACCAGCCACGGCCCGGGCCAGCAGGGTCTTACCGGTCCCTGGAGGACCCATCAACAGAACGCCCTTGGGAATGCGTCCACCAAGCTTCTGGAACTTCTGGGGCTCACGCAGGAACTCAATGATCTCCTGCAGCTCTTCCTTCGGCTCGTCGACCCCGGCCACGTCCTTGAAGGTGACCTTCTTCTGCGTGCTCGAAGACAGCTTGGCCCGGCTCTTCCCGAACGAAAGCGCCTTGTTGCCCCCACTCTGGACCTGACGCATAAAGAAGACCCAAAACCCGATGATCAGCAGTATTGGCGCCCACGAATAGAGCAGAGTGGCCCACGGACTGGCCGCGGCCTCCCTGGCCTCAACCACCACATCGCGGTCGATCAGCAAATTCGCCAGACCCTCGTACTGCGGAGGAGCGTAGGTGCGGAACTGCTCGCCGCTCGAAGAGGTGCCGATGATCTCGTTCCCGGTCAGCTCGACCCGATCGACCTGCCCGGTGTTCACCCAACGGACGAACTCGCTGAAACTGACGGGTGTGTCCCCGGGCCGGAACTGGGACGAGAGGTTCCAAACCAGGAACACCACGACTACCAGGACCATCCAGAACAACAAGCTTCGCGTCGTCGAGTTCACAAAAATTCCCCCAAAAGACTGACCTTTAAGATTATCACGCTTGCTGCATCGTTCGTGATCCTAAAGTCGTAGCCGATACCGTGTCCCGCCACCCAGATGATGCGGTCCCGGGCATCCACCACGAGCGGAATCCTCGATCGCTCGGCGCGCTCCACTTTTCGATCCACGAACAGATCCTGGAGCTTCTTTCGATGCCCGCCGAGCCCAAGGGGACGAAAACGGTCCCCAGGACGACGGTTCCTCACAGTGAGGACCCTCCCCACGTCTGCCCTCACAGCCGCCTCCATTTGATTGGCTTCTCTTCCCGCGCTGATGAAGCGGCCTTCCCACCCCCGACCCTCGATCAGTTCGGCGCCGACGGCGACCCCCAGCTCACGAATGGCGACTGATCCGGGCACGTTGAGGTGATAGGCAAACTGACCTGCCGGCTCCGACCCGTGACTGAGGTGCCGCGGGGTCAGGCGGAGATACCTGCCGTCCTCCTCGGCGCGACATCCAGGGAGATCGACCGCACCCCCAGGATGCTCGGCCAGCCGCCGGACCCTCTCTACCAGCTCGAATCCAGGAGACTGCGAGGACACGTGGGCGAGTGCGTCGCGAACCACTCTACGGGCGAGCGCAGGATGGGTGTCGGCCAGCCCCGCCCGATCGAGGAGCAACGCCCCTTCACTGGTTTGGACGCAGGTTCGGGCCAGTTCGTTTGCGCGGGACGCCAGATAGTCTTCATCGTGCCGCAGGATCTCCGCTTCGCGCGCCAGCGTCTCGACCACGCGTGGGGAGTAGCGCCGGAGTTCCGGTAGCAGTTCGTGACGCACGCGATTACGGGGCACCGAGCGATCCTGATTCGTGGCGTCCTCACGGAACGACGCTCCCTCCCCCACCAGATACTCCCGGAGCTCGGCGCGCCGGATGTTCAGCAGCGGTCGGATTACGTGGTCCGTCCGGGGATGCATGCCACTCAACCCGGCCGCTCCCGCCCCGCGCAGCATCCTCAACAACACCGTCTCCGCCTGGTCGTCCATGGTATGGCCGACCGCCACCCGAGCCGCACCGGTCTCCTTCAGGACCCGTTCGAACACGCGATAGCGCACCTCGTGCCCCGCTCGCTCGATCGAGATCCGCTCTCGGCGCGCCCACTCGACAACCGCCTCGGTGTGGACGATACACGGCACGTCGAAACCGGCAGCAAACTCGCGGCAAAACCGTTCATCGGCATCGGCATCGGCCCCGCGCAGGCCGTGGTTGACATGTACGACTCCGGTCAGACGGATCCGGCCAGCCCTGGCCAATTCATGCAGAAGGAGGAGGAGGGCCACCGAATCGCCCCCGCCCGACACGGCGGCCAGCACGGCCGCACCGTCGGGAACAAGGTGCCCCCGTGTCAGCGCGTCCGAGACCCGCTCTGCGAGTGGATGCATCTGAACCCGTCGGCGCGGCCGACCGTTACTGGCGGCGGCCGCCCGAAGGGCGATAAATGGTGCCGGTGCAGGGACTTGAACCCCGGACGCCGCGGATATGAGCCGCGTGCTCTAACCAGCTGAGCTACACCGGCGAGACTTGGCCGCCGGAAACCCTAGTTGGGGCGCCGACCGGTGGGCCAAGAGAGCCATTGTAACAGGCCACCGGCCCTAGACCTGCTACAGCACCAACATGGCGTCACCGTAGGAGTAGAAGCGGTAACCCTGCCGGACCGCCTCCCGATAGGCGTGCAGGACGCGCTCGCGACCAGCGAAAGCGGCCACCAACAGTAACAGCGATGACCGGGGTAGATGAAAGTTGGTGAGTACACCACCCAGCACCCGGAACGATGCTCCCGGATACAGGTACAGGTCGCTGACTCCAGCGCCGGACTGGATCCGACCATCGACGGCCAAGGCAGCCGTCTCGAGCGTGCGAGTCGAGGTCGTTCCGACCGCGATCACTCGACGCCCCTCCGAGAGCGCTAGATTCACGGCCTCCGCGGTGCTCGCCGGCACTTCGTAGGGCTCGGCCTCGACCCGATGGTCCTCCATCTGCTCGCCTCGGATGGGCTGGAACGTACCGTAGCCGACGTGCAGCGTCACCCGCGCTGTCTCGATGCCGTGCCGGGCCAACCGCTTCAGCAGTGGCTCAGTCAGGTGCAGGCCCGCGGTCGGAGCCGCCACCGAGCCGGTCGCGGTCGCGTACACCGTCTGATAGCGCTCACGGTCCACGTCGGCATCAGGGCGGCGAATGTAGGGCGGCAGCGGCACATGTCCAATGCGCTCCACGACTACTTCCACCCGCTCGTCAGACGCGGACCAGAGCCTGATAGTGCGACGGCCATGGAAGTGCCGAGCGACCACCTCGGCCTCCAGAGCCGACCCATTAGCCTCGAAACGCACCCGGGCGCCGACCTTGAGCTTCTGTCCGGGATGCATCAGCACCTCCCACTGCTCGTCGTCGAGCCGCTTCAGGAGGAGGCACTCGACCGCGCCGCCAGAGGGCACCCTATACCCGAGCAGCCGGGCGGGAAAGACCCGTGTGTCGTTCACGACCAGGAGATCTCCTGGCGACAGCAGGTCAGGGAGGTCGGCGACGTGATAGTGCGCCAGCTCTCCAGTCGCTCGGTCAAGAAGCAAGAGCCGAGCGGCCTCGCGCTCCTCGGCCGGGCTCTGAGCGATCAGCTCGGTCGGTAGGTCGAAGTCGAAGTCGGAGACTTTCATCGAAGGCGCGCCGCGCTCAGCTGCGCCGTGCCGGGCTTTGGACTTTGACTGTGTCAGTACGCCCAGCGCAGCAGCATGGCGCCGACCGTGAACCCGGCCCCGACCGACGCCAGGAGCACCAAATCCCCCTTCTTGAGCCGGTTGCTCGCCAGAGCATCGGCGAGGGCGAGCGGGATGGTCGCCCCAGTCGTGTTGCCGAACCGCTCGATGTTGATCACGACCTTGTCCTCAGGCAGCCCGAGTTGGTCGGCGGCGGCCATTATGATCCTGCGATTGGCTTGGTGGGACACGAACAGATCGAGATCGCCAGCCGTTAGACCATTGCGTTCGAGCAGACGGCGACAGATCTGACCGGTATTTCGTACGGCGAACTTAAACACGGCGGCGCCGTCCTGGTGTACGTAGTGCAACCGATCGTCGACCGTCTCCTGGGACGCAGGCCGCCGGCTCCCGCCGGCCGGCATGCGGAGCGCCGGTCCTCCGCTACCGTCGATCTCGTGGGTGAAGTCGATGACTCGGAGCTCGGGGTTCTGAGCAGCCGACACCACGACCGCGCCGGCTCCGTCGCCGAAGATGACGCACGTGGTCCGATCCTTGTAGTCAACGATGCGCGACATCACGTCTGCCCCGATCGCCAACGCATGGTCCTGTGCGCCGCTTGCCACAATATGGGCGGCCGTGGTCACGGCGTAGGTAAATCCTGAGCAGGCGGCCCCCAGATCGAAGCCCCAGGCCCGCTTTGCGCCGATGCCGTCCTGGACCAGGCAGGCCGTACTGGGAAAGAACATGTCCGGGGTTGTCGTCCCTACCACCACGAACCCGATCTCCTCGGGGGTGAGCCCGGCCCCAGAGATCGCGCTGGCCGCCGCCTTGATCGCCAGATCCGAGGTCGCCTCGTCGTCGGCGGCGATGTGACGCTCGCGGATACCCGTCCGCTGGAGAATCCACTCGTTCGAGGTATCAACCATCCGCTCGAGCTCGTCATTGGTCAACACCCGGCTCGGCACGTAGGTGCCCAATGATGAGATCTGCACGGAACGCAGCGTTCGGCCCGGTGCTCCCCACACCTTTGTCTTCTCACTCATGTCCCGTGCGGTCCTTCCGTCGAAGGTTCGGCAGTTCACCCTACCA
>Ga0310344_10000262_pt1 | contig 43464 bp, 39 predicted proteins | sample HC15DNA20200_MG_FD_203801 | JGI IMG/M metagenome (GOLD analysis project Ga0310344, IMG submission 203801) | Marine microbial communities from station ALOHA, North Pacific Subtropical Gyre - HC15-DNA-20-200_MG | ecosystem: Environmental > Aquatic > Marine > Oceanic | place: Pacific Ocean: North...
CACAACTTTCAGATATATTTTTGATACGGCAATCTCGACTTTCCGTAGGGCCCATAAAGTTAAAAGAGTGGAAAATTATTTGTAAAATGGCGGGTATAAAGTCATGAGGAAATTACATATAAGGCTATTTTTTTGTGGGGTGCTACATGGGTAGTGCAGGACGAAAATTTTTATGTAAGTTGACGGATATTGATGATGGTGGGAGTAAGGGTTTTGATATTGGCGTCGGTAGTACTCAAATTGAATTATTTGTAGCTCGTAAAGGCAATTGTGTTTATGCATATGAAAATAGTTGTCCGCATACCGGAGGGCCACTTGACTGGACGCCAGATCAATTTATACATAAAGAAAGTGGCCATATACTATGTGCTACGCATGGAGCGATTTTTCGTCTTCAAACGGGACAATGTCTGGCTGGCCCGTGCACCGGTGAATGGTTGCGTGCATTACCTGTATCATTAGATGGGATTGACATCATTTTAGAGCCATTTGTACATGAATAGTGCCTTAACTTACTCGATTTTAAATTTAGTGAAATTATCTCAATTCATTTGAGTTAAAGCTAATACTATTAATTTCTGGGAGCGTTATATGACTACAAACGAGAAACAAATATTTCCTATATCATCAAAGATAGCGGCTAGCGCTCATTGCGATGAGGCAAAATATAAGCAGATGTACGCTCATTCTATAAACGATGCAGAAGGGTTTTGGGCAGATCAAGCTCAGACATTAGATTGGATAAAAAAATGGAGCAGTGTTAAAGATTCTCAATTTGGCAAAGATGCTACGATTCGTTGGTTTGAGGGAGGGGAGCTGAATGTAAGTTATAATTGTATAGACCGACACCTTGAAAAGCGCGGAAATCAGACGGCTATTATTTGGGAAGGAGACGATCCCAATGAGTCCAAGAAAATTTCGTATAGTGAACTATACGATAATGTATGTCGTATGGCCAACGTGCTTAAAGCCCAAGGTGTTAGTAAAGGTGACCGGGTAACAATATATATGCCGATGATTCCCGAAGCTGCCTACGCTATGTTGGCTTGTACTCGTGTAGGTGCAATTCATTCGGTGGTATTTGGTGGGTTTTCTCCGGATTCCTTGGCGGATCGCATCCATGACTGTGGGAGTAACTGTGTAATTACTGCTGATGAAGGTATCCGGGGTGGTAAGTCTATACCATTAAAAACAAATACTGACAAAGCTCTTGAAAAGAGTCCCAGCGTAGAAAGTGTTATTGTGGTCAAACGCACTGGTGGCCAAGTTAATTGGGTTGAAGGAAGGGATGTTTGGTACCACGAAGAAGCTGCGAAGGTTACGACTGAGTGTGAGCCTGAGATAATGGATTCAGAAGATCCGCTTTTTATACTTTATACCTCTGGATCAACGGGAAAACCTAAAGGAGTTTTGCACTCTACGGCTGGTTATTTACTTTATGCTTCCCTCACTCATAAATATGTCTTTGATTATCATGAAGGTGAAGTATATTGGTGCACGGCCGATGTTGGTTGGGTTACTGGCCATAGTTACATTGTATATGGGCCGCTTGCTAATGGCGCTACGACCTTAATGTTTGAGGGAGTGCCCAATTATCCAAGTTTTTCTAGATTTTGGGAAATAGTTGATAAGCATAACGTCAACATATTTTACACAGCGCCTACGGCAATTCGAGCTTTAATGCGTGAGGGCTCTGACCCAGTTACGGTTACGTCTCGACAATCTCTTAGGATTCTGGGCACCGTGGGCGAGCCGATTAACCCAGAAGCATGGATTTGGTATAATGAGACAATTGGTAATGGTAGGTGCCCAATAGTGGATACTTGGTGGCAAACTGAGACAGGTGGTATTCTAATAACGCCTCTACCAGGGGCAACACCACTAAAACCAGGGTCGGCTACGCGTCCCTTTTTTGGCATAATACCTCAGATTGTTGATTCCGACGGCAACGAATTGGACGGGGCATGTGCGGGGTTTCTATGCATTGCAGACTCGTGGCCCGGTATGATGCGTACAGTCTATGGAGATCATCAGCGTTTTATAGATACTTATATGTCGCAGTACCCCGGCAAGTATTTTACTGGAGATGGTGCTAGACGAGATGAAGATGGATTTTTTTGGATAACTGGGCGAGTGGATGACGTAATTAATGTATCCGGACATCGCATGGGTACTGCCGAAGTTGAAAGTTCCTTAGTGTCCCATTCTGCTGTGGCTGAAGCTGCCGTTGTAGGGTATCCGCATGAGATTAAGGGTCAAGGAATTTATGCTTACGTTACTTTGACTGTAAACAACGAACCCACCGAGGAATTGCGAAAGGAATTAGTTCAGTGGGTCCGAAAGGATATCGGGCCAATTGCAAGTCCAGATTTAATCCAATGGGCACCTGGGTTGCCTAAAACTCGTTCCGGAAAAATTATGCGTCGTATACTTCGTAAAATCGCCGCTAATGAATATGACGATTTGGGTGATACGTCTACTCTAGCTGATCCTGCAGTCGTGAATGATCTGCTAAACCAACGCCAAAATCTCTAGGATAGAGCTGGCCATATATACGAGGAAGTGAGTTACAAGGTGTTATAAGATGGAAAATTATTTTCGACTTAACAATTTTGGCGAAACTTCAAATAGTCTTCAGCTAGTGAGCATGTAAGAGTAACAATTTTGGGCGCTATAAGTTTAGCACTCTGCGTTTCACTTCTTGTATAGATCCAGCCGACATATGTGAAGGCTCGAAGCAGAAAGAACAATGGCATCTGTTGAAGCGCGCCATCAGACAATGTTCTCTCCATACGATATCCTCTGACAACAGCTTTATAAACAAGGTCAAAGTATTCAGTTTTATGAAACATTATGGAGATGGTGGAAAGGTCAAATAGGTGCCAGCCATATCCACAATCATCAAAATCGATAACCATGACATTTCCATTATTTAGAAGAAGATTATCCAGATTACAATCAGCATGGATAAGCCCATAAATGCTATCACTTTGACCGATTTCATTCAGATGTTTTCGCGATTTAGCAAGCGCATTTGTTAAAAGCATTTTTTGACTTTCACTAAGTTCTGGATATTCCCAGAACCTACCCCATAGGGGTGAATCGCCAGTCAACCCTTCTATATTCCATGAATGACGAACAAAGTTTTTAGTGGGTCTCCAATCGGATGCATGATTATGGAGTTTTGCTACTATTCGACCAACTTCAAAAAACGTTTTATCAATATTACAAATTGCGGGGTTTAAGCCGTCCTCAATAGATCCAAGAGGTTCTCCCGGAAGCCAACTGACCATATCAACTTGTCTGGGGTGCAGCTCACCTTCAAAAGTTACAGTGGTAAAAGCTTGTCCCGTTTTTGTTGGAATTACATTTGGGACGGAAATTCCTGCACGATGTAATGCCGTTAGCCAGTTAAGCTCTGATTCAATCGCTGTGTTTGAGTGATAACCATACCGATGAATTCGGAGGGCATTCTTATTGCCGTCTTGAGTAGTTATACAAAAAACACAATTTTCCCGGTTTTTTATCAAATCATACTTGTAATATTTGACATCCCAAGCGGAGATAGCTCTCTTCACTATTGACCTGATATTGTTAGTCTGTTCAGTATTATTTTTTTTCTCAACTATTAACATTCTTAGCCCAACGACTTTCAAAGCTTATCTAAACAGTGATCAAGTGTCTGGATAAGAAAGTCAGCATTGTTGTGTGAGAATGTCATAGGTGGACGTATTTTGAGTATATTGTCATCCCTACCAGTTTGGCTGATGAGCACTCCTTGTTCTTTCATACTATTTACCAATTGGTGGGCTACTGAAGTCGCGGGCGTTTTGCTTCTCCGGTCTTTGATAATGTCGACTCCAACAAATAAGCCGTAACCTTTTACATCACCTAAAATATCGTATTTATGCGCAAGCTTTTGCAACCGTGATCGCAGATAATTTCCGACCTTAAGGGCATTCTCCATCAGATTTTCTTTATATATTATTTCTAATACAGTTAGGCCAACCACTGCTGCCACAGGGCTCCCGCCAAAGGTATTAAAATATGACGTTAATTTTCCAAATTCCTCTATGAGATCCGATTTTCCAACAACACCAGCCAGGGGAAAACCATTTCCCATTGGTTTTCCAAGCGTTACAAGATCAGGTACGATCCCATAAAGTTGGTAGCCCCACATATTTGTACCTGTTCTTCCAAATCCGGGCTGAACTTCATCGGCAACATACAATCCACCAGCTTTTCGTACGAGCTCAATAGCTGTACGAACAAAATCTTTTTTTAATTTTGGCATACCTTCAGTCGCAAAAATCGTGTCTATGATTAGAGCCGCTGGTTTATATCCCCTTTCGGAAAGTAAATTTATAGAATTCGTAACCTGACTTGAAAACTCATGCAGTTGTAGGGATTCCCTATACGGATCCGGAAACTTAATTGTTTCAACGTTTTTAGAGCGATTCTCAGGATCTGCAAAGGCGGTAGAAATTCGAGAGATTGATTCGGAATTACCATGATAACAGAAATCTGTAACTATGACTCCATCAGCACCCGTGTTTGATTTGGCAATTCTAAGAGCTAATTCATTTGCTTCCGTCCCACTACAGCAAAGATTAAGCATGCTTAAACTAGAATCAAAACTCTCTATAAGTTTTTCTCCATAATTTAAAATTTCTTCATGTAAATAGCGAGTGTGGGTATTAAGAGTTTTCGCTTGTTTTGTAAGGGCAGAAACAACTTCAGGATGGCAATGGCCAACGTGAGCAACATTATTGTAAGCATCGAGGTAGCGTCTCCCCTCGTTATCGAATAGCCAAACGTCTTCACCTTTAATTAAATGAAGCGGCTTTTCATAAAACAATGGAGATGAAGTACCAAGTAGGCTAAATCGTCGATTAAGAAGATTCTTCATACTCATGCAACCACCTTAAACTGAAAACTAAATTGATCTAACCACATAAATTAAGATAAGAATCGAATGATAAAATAGTATCTAAACATTAAAAATATTAAACTATTTCAGAAGCAAAATGAGATTTGTTTATTGATGGTCTATTAACCCGCTGTAATGCTATATCTAATGACTTTACAGTATGCCACCATACTTTGTGGAGGAAATATTTATGCGTGATTTTCAGATTCCTGGTCGATCGACTGTTCATAGTACCAAAGGCATGGCCGCGACATCGCATCCATTGGCAAGTTATACAGCAATAGAAATACTTAAAGACGGTGGAAATGCTGTAGACGCAGCTATAGCTGCGTGTGCCGTGCTTGGTGTAGTTGAACCGCAATCAACAGGAATTGGTGGGGACTGTTTTGCATTATACGCACCTCGAGGAGTTGTTCCTCCGATAGCTATAAATGGTTCTGGCAGAGCTCCTCAAAGAATTAGTGTAGAAAAGTTATTACAACTGGGTGTCAATGAAATAGGTCTTATGAGCCCTCACTCTGTCACGGTGCCCGGAGCTATTGATGCATGGTCTCAATTGCTTGACGATTATGGAACCAAGGGCTTTTCTGAGTTGCTTTTACCAGCAATAACTTATGCGGAGGAAGGCTATGTAGTTTCACCAAGAGTAGCTAAAGATTGGCTTTCTAACGAAGAAAAACTCTCTAAATGTCAAAATGCATCTCGTATATTTTTACCAAAGAATCGTGCGCCACACGCCGGGGAAGTTCATCAGCAAAAAGAATTGGCTAATAGTCTGAAAAGAATTGCAATTAATGGTCGAGATGAGTTTTATAATGGATCAATTGCTGAAGATATTGTTGGTTATTTGAGGTCTCTTGGTAGTTTGCTGACTTTAGATGATTTTTCCGCATATAATGCTCAATATGTTGATCCTATAAAAACTGATTATAGAGGGTTTGACGTTTATGAGTGTCCACCCAACGGTCAGGGTATTGTGGCCCTAATTATGCTTAATATTTTAAAGGGATTTAATCTTGCAAAGCTTGATCCAAATGGAGAGGAGAGGATGCATTTGGAGGCGGAGGCATCAGTCCTAGCTTACAGAGATCGGAACGGGCTTATAGCAGATCCAGATGTCAAAGAAATACCAACGAAACATCTTCTTTCTAATATCTATTCAGACTCTTTAAGAAAATTTATTTCTTCTGATCACGTTATTACGACATTACCGTCTCCTGGTGAGACGGAGCATCAAGACACTGTCTATCTGACGGTAATAGATAGTGACCGCAATGCAATATCATTAATTAATTCAACTTTTCATCCATTTGGTAGTGGAATATGTTCACCCACGACTGGTGTAATGCTGCAAAACCGTGGATCGAGTTTTGCTATGAAAGCTGATCATCCAAATTGTATCGAATCTGGGAAACGTCCACTTCACACAATTATACCGGGAATGTTAGCAAAGAACGAATTAGCTATAATGGCATTTGGTGTAATGGGTGGCCATTATCAGGCAGTGGGTCATGTACACTTTCTCACTAATGTTATTGACTTTGACATGGATATTCAAGAAGCGTTAGATGCACCTAGAGGTTTTGCATTTGATGGTGTTTTGTCTCTCGAACGTGGTTTTGAAGAAAAAATTATGAGGTATTTAAAAGGTATGGGTCATAAAACGCAATTTTCTGAAATGCCTATTGGAGGCGGACAAGCTATACTAATAGACTGGGAACTTGGAACTCTTACTGGCGCATCGGATCCTAGAAAAGATGGTTGTGCTCTCGGTTATTAGGAATTTAGTATTATATACATTGCAAATTACAGGAGGAATATATGCATAAACGTCATAATCCTGACAGTGTCGTAAAGGCGTTTGGTAATGGATACAGTCAGGCACTTGAAGTAGACGCACACAAACGTTGGTTATATACAGCTGGGCAGATTGGTGCAGATATAAACGGTAATGTTTCAGATACATTTGAAGAGCAAGTAGCACAAACCTGGGCTAATATTATATCCCTTTTAAATGAAGGTAATATGGATGTAGATGATATTGTGAAAATTAATGGCTTTGTTGTCGGTGAGGAAAATTTTCCGGCTTATGCAGCTGCTCGTAAAATGGCACTTGGTGATGCAAAGCCAGCTTCAACAGCAATCATTGTGCCAGCACTAGCTATGCCAAACTGGCTTGTCGAAATTGAGGCTATTGCAGCTAGGTAATCTCAGTCTGGGTAGCATCCTGACTCAATTGCTTGCCTTCGAACAAGAGCATAAACGAAATCAATTGTAGGCGTTGGTACTTCTACGAGTCGGCCAATCTCAGAGACAGCACCTATTAGGGCATCAATTTCCATAGGACGTTTTTGTTTTAAGTCTTGTAACATAGATGTGCGGTGAGCACCGACTGCTCCCGCTCCCTGAATACGTTTGTCAATATCGACATTAAAACGAACACCAAGCTTTTCTGCTAATTTCTGCGCTTCGATCATCATTGACCGAGCTAATTCAGAGGTACCAGTATCTTGAACTATTCGGTCTAATGTTGCACCGGTTAAAGCGCTAATAGGATTGAAAGCGAGGTTGCCCCATAGTTTCATCCATATATCGGATCGGATATCTTTTCGTACTGGAGCTTTAAAGCCAGCATTTATCATTAGAGAAGAAAGAGTCTGGATCCGGTCTGTCTGCCTCCCATTCGGTTCACCTAGTGGAAAGCGGTTTTTGCTAACATGGGATTGTACTTGAACTATTCCTGGTTTGATAATTTCTGCAGCGGAATATACAACTGCGCCAATCACTCGTTCAGGACGAAGCATCTTCCACTGGACATCATCAGGATCCACAGAATTGACCCGGTAATTTGTCCACGGCCCAGCCAACTTATAAAAATACCACCAAGGGATGCCATTAGATGCGGTTACAATTACACTGTTTGATCCTAACAAAGGTGTAATAAGGTTACAAATACCTGGCACGGAGTGAGCTTTTAAAGTAATTATAATATAGTCCTGTACCCCTAATTCATCGGGGTTATCAGTACAGGGTAAACGTACCTTAAATTCTCCGGTAGATTTGCGAATAATTAAACCGTCACTTTGCATAGCTTTCAAATGCGGCCCCCGAGCCACTAGAGTTATATCGGCTCCACTTTGAGCAATTTCTGCTCCTAGGTGTGAGCCAATTGCTCCAGCGCCAAAAATACATATTTTCATTCAATTAGACCAAGTTTTTCAGCGAGCCCAATTCGCTGAAGTTTGCCAGTTGATCCTGTGGGTATTTCGTCTAGGAAAACAATTGTATTGGGAATTTTAAAAGCTGCTAGTTTCTTAGATAAAAATTCTCTAATTTCACCAGCTGTGATATTTTGATTCTTCCGAAGTACAATAGCAGCTGCAACGTCCTCACCGAGTTTTTTATGTGGTACAGAAAATACAACAACCTGAGAAATTGAAGGATGTGTTATTAGTACATCATCTACTTCTCGCGGGGAGATTTTTTCTCCACCTCTATTAATAATTTCCTTAAGTCGCCCTGTAAGTGTTAAATATCCACTAGAGTCCATTTTGCCTTGATCACCAGTTCTAAACCAGCCGTCATTAAAACTTATAATATTCGCTGAGTCATTATTTTCATACCCACGCGTTACATTATCGCCCCTGATAACAACTTCGCCTATCTTATCCGGCCCAAGTAGTTTGCCGTGAGTATCCATTATTTTTACCTCTGGGCCCGCCGCAACACCCACACAACCTGGTCGACGTTCTTGTGGGGGTAGCGGGTTACTGGTCATTTGGTGAGTGGCTTCAGTCATACCGTATGATTCGATTACTGGTGCGCAAAATGTTCGTTCCAATTCCTCCATCACTGGCACTGGCAAAGAAGATGAAGAGGAGCGTATAAAATTGAGATTATTACGGTTTACAATGTCTTTATTTCGATCTGCTCTAGACAGAATTGCTTGATGCATTGTAGGTACTGCTGTGTACCAAGTAGGTTTAATTTCGTTGAGCCATGAAAAAAATTGTAATGCATTAAAGCCTGGTGTGCAGGCTACACTGCCACCCACGTAAAGTGACGAAAGAACAGCTGCAATTAGACCATGAATGTGAAATAAAGGCATAATATTTAGACAGACATCACTTTGTTTTAAATTAAGCCAGTTTGAAATATTGTGTGCGGATGCACATAAATTTATATGACTTAAGGGAACAATTTTTGGCTTGGATGTTGTACCAGACGTATGGAGAATGAGGGCTGTATTTTCGGGTGGTGGAATTCTGGGAGACACATCTCGAATTGTTCTAGGTATTGAAAGAGTAAATATTCCTGCCGGTTCGTTTGCTAGTGATTTTAGATATATTAATGGAATACCATTTTTTTTCGCAACTTCGAGAATAGGGGAGCTAGCCTCTTCCGAAGTTATGATGGCTTTCGCTTTTATATCTGAAAGATAAAATGCAAATTCTTCCTGCTGGTAAGCTGGGTTTAAGGGTGCAGCTACAGCATAACTAGCGACTGAGAGAAATGCAGAAGCCATTTCTGGCCCATTAGGTAGTACAATAGCAACACGATCTTCTGGCATAATTCCAGCTTCTTCAAGTAAACACATAGTTTGTGTAACCTGAATCTTTAGTCCATCGAAGGTGAGAGATTTTCTCCCTGGCGCCCTAATAGCAGCCGACTGAGCTTGGTTCTGTGTTAAGAGTTCAATAAGGGTTCTGGCATTAGGCATTGCCGGATAATCCTATCCATAGAGTTATTTTTCTGAGTAGGTTTAATGGTGTGCTTCTAGTGGATGCGTTGAATTCATAGACTACTTTGAGTGTGGCAGTAATTCTTTTATTGAGCAAACGAATGTTACAATAATTGAGTTTTCAGTTAGGTTAAGCTCCGAATCACTAACAGGAATAACAATAAATTACTGCCAAGTGGAGTTGGTTCAGTTGATGCGATAATTTATATTATTTGTCACTTGATGAATAATAATTTACTAAAATTTGTTTATGCAAGGATGGAAACAAATTTATTTGTGGAAAATGAAAGGACAATAAGATGCCGCGTCTGGCTTTAGTAACTGGGGGGACCAGGGGTATTGGTTCTGGAATAGCAATAGCTTTAAAAAGTGCTGGATACAAAGTGGTAGTCAACTACCACAGGGACGATAAAGGCGCCAAAGAATTTGAGGAAAAAAATGATATTCCCATAGATAAGTGGGATGTGGGGGATCTCTCTGCTTGTCAGGCTGGAATTGAGAGAGTTGCAGAATGCCATGGTAATGTTGATATTTTGGTAAATAACGCGGGAACAGTGTCTGATGCAAAGTTTGAAAATATGAGTGATGAACAGTGGCAGCAAGTATTACGTATTAATTTAGATTCAGTTTTCTTTATGTGTAAGCAGGTGTATCCCTATATGATGTCCCAGAAGTGGGGAAGAATAATTAATATCGGATCAATGAACGGTCAGGCTGGACAGTTAAATCAGGTTAATTATGTAGCGGCTAAGGCTGGCATGCATGGTTTTACCAAGGCTCTTGCCCACGAAGGTGCAAAGCATGGCATTACTGTAAACACCGTTGCTCCAGGATACGTTGATACTTATTTGATGCGTGATATGCCTGATCGGATATTAGATAAGATCGTAGATAAATCTCCCATACACAGACTTGGTGAAGAAGCAGAAGTTGGTCATGCTGTTATCTTTTTAGCGGATGAAAAATCGTCTTGGACAACGGGGTCAACGGTTACGTTAAACGGTGGGACCCACATGTATTAGTAGTCAATTAGGACGAAAATAATTCGATTCTAACTTTCCATGTTTTTATTACTAGCGCAAAATACTTATTCTATATTGATACGTACAGTTGAATTTTTGAATAAGGTGTTGTATGGCGCATATATGCGTCCTCATGTCCTAGAGTTAAAAAAATTCTATCAGTCACCTTGTGGAGTCACGACACAGCGTATGATGGCGCTTTCGATTCTTGACCTTTGGCCATCACTCTCTGGCGAAATATTGCTCGGCATAGGGTTTTCCACGCCCGTTTTGGAGATATTTAATAAGGAGTCTGAACGATCTCTAGCTTTAATGTCCGTAGGACAGGGAGTGATTCAATGGCCTTCTAATGGAAAATCCCTAACAACAATCAGCGAAGAATCCGCAGCACCTTTTTCGGACAATTCGATTGATAGAATATTACTTATTCACGCATTGGAGCTTAGTAATGATAGAAATCAGATGATGGAAGAAGTATGGCGTATATTAAAACCTAGTGGGCGAGTATTATTTGTAGTTCCCAACCGGAGAGCTCTCTGGTCTCGGGCGGAAAGCACGCCGTTCGGTCAAGGGTTTCCTTTTACATCATTCCAGTTAAATCAATTGCTCCTTCATCATCGTTTCATATCATTGAGACAGACAGCAACATTATATTTTCCTCCTATCCAAAGCAGTTTGGTAGTGAAAACAGTTGCATTATGGCAGTGGATTGGGAAGCATTTTGCTCGCCCATTTGGAGGGGTATTAATAGTAGAGGCACAGAAAGACATGTTTGCATTATCCAATGTAAACAAAAAGATAGAAAAGAAGAAGTTGCTTTCTGTCCCAAGCGCAGCCTTGCCGGCATGAAATTTTAAAATACTTACATAATATTATCTAGATAAGCTCATAAGTGAGATGTTAGGGAGCCCTCTTAGACAGTAAAAAAATAGCCTGCTTTCCAAAAAGATTAGCGAATACACCTGTTCCATGAAATCGGTTTGCACGGGCTCTTGCGTTAAGTTGGACGCGTTTCTCGATAACAATTCCTAGCGTGTGACAAAGCATTACGAAATCTCTTATAGTACAAGGATGCAGATTCGGGGTGTCGTACCAATTGCTAGATCGAGCACCCATATCGGGTATTCTACCCCTTAAGAGTAGATGTAATCGGTGGTGCCAAAAACCGGAGTTTGGTATAGACACTATTGCTCGCTTTCCAACTCTAAGAAGTTCGAGAATAATTTCTTTCGGATGGTGAAGTGCAGGGAGTGTAAGACCGAGTATTACGTAATCAAATGCTCCGTCAGGATATTCGTAAAGATCAGTCTCTGCATTTCCCTGAATGGCTGATAGACCTCGACTAACACAAGCGCTAACCCGTTCTTGACTTATTTCAATACCCCGAGCGTCCACGCCTTTTTCTTCAGTTAGAAGCTCAAGAAGTAACCCGTCCCCGCAACCAATGTCCAATACACGTGTACCGGGTTCTACCATTTCAGCAATAAGCGCCAAATCTGGTCGATTCCTGATGCTTTGGCTGGGCTGTAACTCAGTCATGAGCTGTTATTCCTCGATGCTTTGCTGCACCATTTAGGAATCCGCCTAGCGTTTTAAACATTTGTGGTTCATCCAATAGAAATGCATCATGGCCTTTGTCACTATCTATTTCCACAAAACTGACATTAGCTGCTACTGCATTGAGTGCTCTCACAATATCTTTACTTTCAGCAGTGGGATATAACCAATCACTACTAAATGAAATGATGCAAAATCTAGTTCTGACGGCCTGAAAGGCATTTGCTAAAACGCCACCATGCTCGGCAGCTAAGTCAAAATAATCCATAGCTCTAGTAATATAAAGATATGAATTGGCATCGAACCGTTCAACAAAACTTATACCTTGATGACGTAAGTAGCTTTCAACTTGAAAGTCGGCATCAAATCCATAACTAATTTCTGCTCGATCTTGAAGAGTTCGGCCAAACTTTCTATGTAAAGCGGCTTCTGATAGGTAGGTAATATGTCCAGCCATTCGCGCCACAGCGAGTCCTCTAGTAGGGAAACGCTCTACTGATAAATAGCTTCCATCTGACCATTCTGGATCTGCCATAATTGCTTGCCTGCCAACTTCGTGAAATGCGATATTCTGTGCAGAGTGTCTAGCTGCTGCTGCGATAGGAATCGCTGTAAAGCACCTTTCTGGATAGGTTGCAGCCCATTGAAGGACTTGCATCCCACCCATCGACCCACCTATTACACTAAATAATTGATCAATTCCTAGATAATCTAAGAGCATAGCCTGAGCTTCTATCATATCCTTAATCGTAATAACCGGAAATTCCAAACCAAAACTTTTATTAGTTTCAGGATTGATTTCCTTTGGGCCAATCGTGCCCATGCATCCACCAAGCACGTTTGCACAGATCACAAAATATCTGTCTGTATCAAGTGTTTTACCCGGCCCAACCATATGTTCCCACCAGCCAGTACGACTATTTGTCGGATGTGGCCCGACAACAAATTGATCACCCGTTAAAGCATGACAAATAAGAATAGCATTCGATTTTTCCGCGTTCAGATTTCCATAAGTTTGATAGGCTGTAGCAAACGGACTTAGTACAGCACCCGATGCCAGTAGCAATGGTGTTTCTTTACCCAGCTCGACGGTGAACCCACCGGCAGAATTAGCTAAATTTCGAGGAGTTTTTAGATTTTCATGATCTATCATTTTATCAATCACGCCTCATACTTTATCAAAATTCAATCCTGAACTAATATCTAGGTGATAACTATATTATTTAAGATTCAAATAGTGAATCCTCTACAATTAGAGTAACTAGCACCATTAATTTTAGCACGTGAATTGTCAAATCAGACCGTTAGCACTTTTAAGATGTTGAAACACTTATGTCCATGATAAGTAAAGCAGTGCAACAATAGTTTGCATAAATATTCAATGGAATAGCCAAAAATAAAATAAAAAGTTGGAAAATGAGATTCGACTTGTAACTCAGATTATGCCATTTTTAAAAAAATTGCGCATGATATGTAGTGTTGCAAGTCCTAAAGTAACACATTTTTAAATGTTTTCTTTGATTTTGCCTATGGCTTGCACTACCACTTCCCATATGAAATTTACTAGTGTAAAGGCGGTATGGCCAAGTTATTAAAGGGTAGTAGTTCCCTAAATTCTCTTCGTTCTCAGATTGATGAGATTGATGACAATATTCAAGATCTTCTAATGCAGCGCATTGAGCTTGCCACAAGCATTGGAAAAGAGAAGGGTAGTATGTCGGGCAAACTGTTTCGCCCTGAGCGGGAAGCACAAATCATAAGACGTATGGCTTCGCAACATCAAGGTTTGTTCCCTTTCCTAGTTATTATAAGGATTTGGCGGGAAATTATAGGCGCTTCGTTGTTGGTGGAAGGAAAATTTGTTGTCTCAGTTTATGTGCCTGAGCCTTTGGAATCGGGTTTAGCTTACCTTGCTCTCGCTCGCGATCATTTTGGATCGCAAACCCCAATCTTACAGGCACAGACCGAAGCTGGTGTGCTTCGAGCAGTACGAGACAATAAGGCTTCGGTCGGAGTGTTGCCGACAGCATCTGATATTCATACAACTAGAGCTTCGGCAGAGCCTTGGTGGTATACACTAATCGCCGGTGGCACAGAGCGACCGCGGGTCGTTGCTAGTCTTCCTTGGTCAACGTCTTATGAAAATAACAGCAATAGTCCTTTTGCTCTAGCTGTTGCCTGCATGCAACCAGAACCTTCAGGAGATGATGTATCATTAATCGCATTTGAGTCTACTGAAAATGTCAGCCGAGATCGTATTCGAAAAATAGCTGAAGAGGTTGGGTTGTCACTTGACTGGGCGGCGACGTGGTCACATAAGGGAACATCAACCCGGTGGCAACTTGCTGAGATAGAAGGTTTCGTATCTGAAACAGATAACCGTTTAGTAGATCTTCTCAATTCGTTAGACGGTAATCTTAATAATTTTGTAAACCTAGGTTGCTATCCTAGGTTGCTATCCTAGGTTGGGTGAAAATGTTTAATCTAGAAATTAATGGAATAGCTTACTTGCTATAATAGTTCGCGATGAAAACATCCACTTCGTTGTTAGAGCCTAGACCAGGAATCTTAGAAATCACGCCTTACAAGGGTGGGAAGTCTAAGCTTAATGGTCATGACAAGGTCATTAGATTAGCCTCAAACGAATCAGCTTTGGGGCCTAGCCCTAAAGCCATTATGGCGTTTGAAGAGCATAAAGACGAACTGAAAAGATACCCTGATGGGGATGCTATCGACCTTCGGCATGCTTTAGCTAAATTACATGGATTAGACCCAAACAATATAGTCTGTGGTGCTGGTTCTGATGAACTTCTTCAATTGTTAGCTCGAGCGTATGCTGGGCCTGGGGATGAAGTTGTATATAGCCGACATGGGTTTCTAGTCTACGAACTAGCGGCAAGATCAGTCGGTGCAAGGCCGGTATCTGCGCCAGAGAAAGAGTTTACCGCTGATGTAGATTCCCTGCTTTCAAAGGTAACGAATAAAACTCGTATTGTTTTTCTAGCAAATCCCAACAATCCAACAGGTAGCTATATTCCTAGGGAAGAGTTATTTAGACTTTGGCGTGGACTTCCGCAGAATGTTCTTCTTGTTCTAGATGCCGCCTACGCTGAATTTGTTTTACCTGAAGACTATGATCCTGGAATAGAGCTAGTACGATCAACTAATAATGTAATAATGACTAGAACCTTTTCCAAGATATATGGGCTTGCGTCACTACGATTAGGTTGGTGTTATGGTAGTGAGAAAGTAATTGATATTATTAATCGTCTTCGAGGGCCTTTTAATGTTACTGGATCAGCTCTCGCGGCAGGATTAGAGGCGATCAAAGATCAGGACCATATTTCTTCTGCTCTCCGTCATAATACAAAATGGATGACGCGATTAACCAAGGAATGTGATGCCATGGGTATTGAAGTACTGCCAAGTGTTTGTAATTTTGCGTTGATTCGCTTGGGTCAAAATACTAGCAAAGATTCGAAAGCATTAGATGGTTACTTGTGTTCAAAAGGTATAATTACGCGTAATGTTGATAATTATCATTTGCCAAATTGTCTAAGAATCAGTGTTGGTCTGGACTATGAGATGAAAACCTTGTTACTAGAATTAAAGAAATTTATGGCTTAACTATGTCAGATAATATTGCGTTTGAGCGAATTGCGTTAATTGGTATAGGATTAATTAATTCTTCAATTGCAAGATTTGTAAAAAAATACAAATTAGCTCATGAGATAGTAATATATTCTCGGCGTGAATCTACTTTAAATAAGGCTATGGAACTTGGTCTTGCAGAAAGAGCAGAGACGGATATTTGTTCCGCAGTAAATGGAGCTGACCTAGTAATTCTGGGTGTGCCAGTTGGAGCTAATCTGAAACTTGCCCAAGAAATGGCGCCAAGTCTTAAAGTAGGTGCGATTGTCACTGATGTTGGTTCTGTTAAGGCTGCAGTAATACGTGATATAAAACCACACCTACCTTCAGGAGTACATTTTGTTCCTGCTCATCCAGTTGCTGGTACAGAACACTCGGGCCCTGAAGCCGGATTTGCCGAATTGTTTAGTGGACATTGGTGTATAGTAACCCCGCCGGTTGATTGCGATGCTGGGGCTATACAAAAGATCGTTGAATTTTGGAAGTTGGCCGGTTCAAAGGTAGAAGTTATGGATGCTACGCACCATGATAAGGTGCTGGCTATAACGTCACACTTACCCCATTTAATTGCTTATAACATAGTTGGAACAGCGGCTGATATTGAAGCAGTAACTGAAAAGGAAGTAGTAAAATACGCTGCGGGAGGTTTTCAAGATTTTACTCGAATTGCGGCTTCAGATCCGGAAATGTGGAGGGATATTTTTTTAAATAACCAAGAAGCTGTGTTGGAAATGCTGGGTCGTTTTACTGAGGATATGGCTGCTTTACAAAAAGCTATTCGATGGGGGGACGGGGAAGCCTTGGAAGCACTTTTTTCACGTACTAGAAAAATTCGAAGAGATGTTGTCAAAGCAAAACAAACTTAATAAAAATAAAAACGTTAATTATTGTATATGCTTAGTTTTATTATTTAAGGGATAGTACTGGAAGTTCACCAACTGACACAGGGCCCACAAAAAGATTGCCATCTTGGGCAATTATAGGAATAGATCGTAGAACTCTAGGGCCCCCATCTTCCGGTTTTTCTGCCATCATGTTGAAAGCTACCTTTGCTAAAAAGGCATCTCCAAGTGGGATAATATTACTCATAATCATTGCATCAATTACGTCACCATATCCTTTAATATCTGCCGTAAGAGACCCTATGGGTCTCATCTCGCTATCCAATGCAACAGTGCCAGAAGTATCTATTTCCAGAGGACCCCATCGACAATGAAAAGAATTAATTTCCATTGTACCACCATCATCTCTCCATATTTGTACAGGGGTATCGCTATCGCCAGTGGGTATATGACCAAATATACTTACATTAAAAGATAAATGTTCAATTGTGTTTCCCATTTCTTCACCAAAATTAGGTGGAAGCTGAAGGCCAATAATATCCATTTTCGCTGTCGCAAAAGTTTTGCTAATTATATCTTCATCTGAGTTAATATTTTGGAATTTCTCAACTTGTGTCTGAACACTTTCAATTAAATATGTAGTATTATCTGAAAGTTTAGAGATGGTTATATTATTCAGATTAATTAAAAATTGTTCTATTTGTTGTTGGTCTATGTTCAGTGAAGCGGTACCATTTCCGATATCTCCCTGATATTCTTGCCAAATTTTTCCATCAAAATATCGAAGAGTATTGTGACCAGAATTTACAAGTTTGAACTTATTAAATTGCCATGGTCGGAAACTAGCAGCAAGCATATCCGCGTTCCATGACCATTTGTCGGTAACATTTTGTATTTCTGGTTGTTGAAAGAGAACTTCAAATTTTAGCGGATACCCTCTTACTTCGGAAACATTAACGTCAAATAACAAGCCCGTTTTCTTTTGAGTGGCGGTCCATTTTATTATGCGCTTCTCGATAGTAGAGCTCGCTATAAACCAATAGGCCGTGTAACCCCCAATAATTATAGCTATACTTCCTAGGGTAAGAGAAAAAACGACTACTATTCGCTTAGCCATTGGAATAGGTGTAATACCCCGGTTTAAGCGCATTTAGAAAATCCACAAGCAGTACATACGTCACAACCTTCTTGTTGAATGACACTATATTGACTGCAACGAGAGCAAAATTTTAAGTGCTGTTGTGAGTGAGTTAGTTCAACATCATCACTATCTAAGGGTAATTGTTGTTGAGGATGAAATCCAATCAAATTTAAATGATGATCAATTACATTTCCTATCGCCGCTAGTATTGAGGGCACATAGCGCCCCTCCATCCATTGCCCGCCACGAGGATCAAATACAGCTTGCAATTCTTCAACTACAAACGAAATATCCCCTCCCCGTCTAAATACAGCGCTTATCATACGTGTCAAACCAACAGTCCAAGCGTAATGTTCCGTATTCTTAGAGTTAATAAAAATTTCAAAAGGTAGTCTACGACTGTCACGCACCACGTCATTTATAGTTATATAAATAGCGTGATCTGAATCAGGCCAACGTATTTTGTAAGTGTTGCCTTCTAATGATTCTGGCCTTTCTAATGATTGAGTCATATAAATGACACCACCCTTATTGGCGGTGTTAACAGGTTCTTTTTCTATGGGTTTAAGGGGAAGTTCCGTTTGCTGTTTTGCTATCTTAAGGTCGTTTGAGGTTTTCGAATTATCATGAAACTCAGATTTAAGGACGGCACCGGTTATTGAATTTGGTCTATATGTCGTACATCCTTTACAGCCCAGTTCAAAAGCTTTTGAATACACATTTTTAAATTCCTCAAACTCCATTTTTTCAGGACAGTTGATTGTTTTTGAAATAGAACTATCAATATATTTTTGGGCTAAAGATTGTACTTCTAAGTGATTAGAAGGACTTAATTCTTGTGCGTTAACAAAGTATTCTGGTAGTGGAAGATCTTCATCATTTAGTTCTTTAAACAATTGATAAGAATAATCTGTGATATTTTCTACTTTACTTTTTCCGTCTGGCATTAAAACTTTTCGGCTATAAGAGTAGTTAAATACTGGCTCAATGCCTGAAGAGATATTTCCTGCTAAAAGAGAGATTGTTCCAGTGGGTGCGATGGATGTGAGAAGAGCATTTCGTACTCCATAACGTCTAATTTGAGACACAGTTTCGCGGTCCAACTCTTCTATCATTCTATTTTTTAAATACGCTTTCGACTCATATAAAGGAAAAGCACCTTTTTCTTTTGCCAAATTTGCAGAAGTAAGATAGGCCTCATCCCTTAAAGCGGAAAACCAACTTTCCATTAAAGCATTGCCTGATGGGCTACCATAAAGCTCTCCACACATTATAAGTGCGTTAGCTAAGCCAGTAATTCCAAGACCTATTCGTCTTTTTGAGGTAGCCTCGATTGCTTGAGCGGGGAGAGGAAACCGGGAAACTGTTATAGCATTATCAAGCATTCGGATAGAAATTGATACAAGGTCTCTTAGCCTTGAAATATCTATCGACGCGTTATTTTCAAAAGGTGAGGTGACAAGACTTGCTAAGTTCACCGAACCTAAAAGACATGCACCATAAGGCGGAAGAGGTTGTTCGCCACATGGATTAGTAGAAAATATTTTTTCACAATAATTAAGATTGTTAGTTTTATTAACACGATCAATAAATATTACGCCTGGCTCCGCGCAAGTATATGTTGACTGCATAATGCGTTCCCATAATTCACGAGCCGATATTTTTCTATAACAGATGCCTGCAAATTGTAGTTCCCACGGTTGATCATTCTTGATAGCCGCCATAAAGTCATCGCTGATTAATACAGATAGATTAAACATCCGTAGACGCTCAGGATCTTTTTTGGCCTCAATAAAATCTTCTATATCGGGGTGATCACATCTTAATGTACCCATCATTGCACCGCGTCTGAAGCCAGCACTCATAATAGTGCGACACATTGAATCCCATACATCCATAAACGTTAGGGGGCCTGAAGCATCCGCACCAACACCAACAACTGGGGCACCTTTAGGCCTTAAAGTAGAAAAATCATATCCTATACCACCACCCTGTTGCATAGTTAGTGCAGCTTCTTTGAGGTGTTCAAAAATACCTTCCATATCATCCGGTACGCAACCCATGACAAAGCAGTTAAATAAAGTAACCTCTCTCTTAGTTCCAGCTCCAGCCAGGATACGTCCAGCAGGTAAGAATTGAAAGGAACTGAGTGATTGGTAAAATTTTTCTTCCCACTTTTGGGACTCAGATTCGGGAAAGGACAATGCTTTGGCAACTCGGATCCAGGTGTCTTCTATCGTATTATCTAAAGGAGCACCATTCTGAGATTTAAAACGGTATTTCATATCCCAAATTTGGGTTGCTAATTGATTCATTTGGGTCATATCGCAAAAATTACCGTCGTTTTTTGTTAAAATTCAATTCAAATATTGCAGTTTAATTTGAGTCAATACATTGGGTCAATGTTCCAATTATGTTCTGTTTACAAATATTTAAGATTTAGCCATCAATTGGTTTGAAGCTAGTTCCATGGTGCTTTCAAGTTGCTTCATAAATTCGTCTCTTCTTAAGCCAGGTTGAATTGGAGGAAGGAATTGCAAGGTAATAGTTCCAGAGTACTTTCGGAAAGAGTTTTTAGGCCAGCACAACCCAGAATTATGGACGACTGGAACAACAGGAACAGATAATTCTTTGTACAATGCTGCAATTCCAGGTCTATAGGGTAATTTTTTCCCAGGATCTACTCTTGTACCTTCCGGAAAAATTACCAGAGAACGACCACGTTCAATAACGTTACGAGCATCTTGGACAAGTTTACGCAGAGTTTTTGCATGTCCCGAACGGTCTATAAATATCATGTTCATCTTTTGGGCATAAATTCCGTAACCAGGAATATATGCTAGTTCTTTCTTCATAATGTATGCGGGATCATTTAGGAGGTGTAGAAAAATATTTGTTTCCCATTCTGACTGGTGTTTAGATGCAATAATTGATGGACGGTCAGGAATAAATTCACGGCCTTTAATTTCTATTTTTACCCCAACAATAAATCGAAATATTACAGAATTTCCTGTTGCCCAAAGTATTACAAATACTTGAAAAATATGTCGTGGCAGAATTAATGTTGGGAGCATTATAAGTCCTAAAATTATTGCCCATGTATAAAAACTAGCTGTACAAATTGCGGAGCGAATAATATTCACGTCTTTTGCTCTATTTATGAAGTAAAACCAAAGGTCGTTCGAAATAATGCTAGCACATATTTAGCATATTCGCTTGCCAGCAATCCGGTAGTACCTCTGTAATGCCACCATTCGCTAATTTTTACGTGCGTTGGAAATGTTGGATGCGATATTAGTGTTATATTGGGCATGGCTTGGTTGAATTCTAGCATAGCTCGTGGCATGTGATAACTTCCGGTTACTAGTCTTAGGCTAGTATAGCCATTTTGTTTCATCCACGCAGCCGATTCCAGAGCGTTTTGGTGGGTATCTATAGCATTTTTGCCTAGGTCTATACAGCAGGATACCAAATGTGCATCCTTCTCATGTACTATACTAGAAAAGGTTACCTCGCTATGCACACCTGAAATAAATAAGCGCTCAGCCTTGCCAGCATCAAGTAATTCTAAACCAATAATTAGCCGACCGGAACCACCCGTAGGTACCACTATAGCATCTGTAACGATATTGGTATTTTCTACACTACGCGGAAGGGACATTGCGTACACGACTAGGCCAACTGACCAAAGTATAATTACAGCAAATATAATTCCTGACAGGAATTGATATGGCAGTATCAATTTAATTTCTCCGTTATCATTCCTTTAAACAATTTTCTTAAGTTCTTTAAGAACTGTAAATCGAGCGGTAATACCGGCAATTATAATGTTAATAATAGGTACTGCAGCTAATATTGGCCATTCCCAGTATGGCAATAGATTACTAGGAAAAACAGATGTATTTAACTGGTCTACCACATGCCAAATGCCATAAAGCGTTGCCACAGCAAATGTGCAACCTAAAATGCTTCCGCGAAACCCTAATAATATTGCTTGTCTTTGAAACTGTGCTGCCAAGTAATCATCCTTGGCTCCAATAAGGTGGAGCAGTTCAATTACATTTTTGTGAATAGACATTCCCATGCGCGTAGTAAAAAAAACAGTTACTACGGCTGTTAAGCCTATTAAAATGATGATTGCAACAGCTAAAAATTTTAGGGACTGACTAACATCAATTACATTATTAAGCCATTGCTTTGAATCGATAACATGGGCATTTAAGATTGATTTTCTAAGCTTTAGTGCGAGTGATTCGGCTGAAAGTTTGCGACCGGCTTCAAACTGTATATCTATAAGTCTCGGCAGTTGCAGTTCGCTTGGGATCGTTTCGGTTCCTATCCAAGGCTTGATCAAAGCGAGATTTTCTAACTTAGATAGAACATATATATCTTTAATTTCCCGAATTTCTTCGAGTACTTTTCTTGCTTTATCGACCTGATCTTCATCTGAAATGTTTTGAGCAGGCATTAACTGTATTGTGAGCGATGAAGTATCATCGATGCTCCAGCGTTTAAGGGCATTTTCAAGTATCAACACTGTGGTCAAGGTCAATATCGTTAAATAAACTACAAATGCGAATATCCATACCATAAATCGACTGGGGTCATTCTTACGTAACGGTATGAGTTTGGGAATATTGTACGACATGTTAGGTGTTTCTCAGACAAGAGCCATTGAGCAAAATTTTGCCTGAATTTAGAGTTAAATATGGATGCGGGTTGCTTGTGACCAGTGCTTTGTTGTGAGTCGCTAGAACTACTGTTGTGCCGATTCTATTAAGCTCTTCAAATAGGTAAATCAGTCTTTGCCCTAAATGTTCGTCAAGGTTGCCTGTAGGTTCATCAGCTACAAGTAATTTTGGTTGAGTTACTACCGCTCGAGCAACTGCTATACGTTGCTTCTGCCCACCAGAAAGTGAAGCGGGGAACTGGTTGCACTCATCCACAAGTCCTACCCATTCCATTAATTCAAATACGTTTTTATTTATAGTAGATTCGCTTACTCCAGCAATTCGTAGTGGAAGTGCTACATTATCTGATGCTGTTAGGTGAGGAAGTAGACGGAAATCTTGAAACACCACCCCGATGTTGCGACGAAAAACCGCTAGTTCCTCGCGACGCAACAAACTAATATTGGTTCCAAACAAATTAATTGAGCCATGAGAGGGCCTTTGTGCTAAATACATTAGTCGTAGAAGAGACGTTTTTCCAGCGCCGCTTGCGCCCAAAACATATCGGAATTCTCCAGAATTTATGGTAAATGTTACGTTACGTAATATTTCTGGCCCTGTGTCATACTGTAGAACAACATTGCTAAAATGGATCAATGCGAGATCTCCTTATGTCGTTTCGGGCTAAGCCTAGTGTTGAAGTGTTCTTCAACTCAAATTAATTTGTTCGATCTACAATAATGAAGTAATCAATATGGAGACACGAAAGAATTGGCTGTACAATATTACATATTTTTATCCTAATTTTTCTAAAATAAAATGAAACTACTATTTGAAATTTTAACATGATAATTAGCTGTCCGTCTTGTAAGACAAGATATCTTGTCGACCCTGCAGCATTGGGGGGGGAGCAGGGACGTTCTGTTAGGTGCGCTAAATGTTCTTGCATTTGGAACGAAAAACCTCCAGCGGATATGCCAAAGCGGGTGGATATCCTTCCACCCGAAGATGAATCTAGATCTTTACCATCAGGGTCAAACTTACCAGTTATCGTTGAGCAAGAGCGTAAAGGAATAAGCGCGGGTTGGCTTGGGGCATTATTATTGATCGTAATTGTTGTATTAGGTGGCATCTTAGCCCGAGATCAAATTGTTAACGTATGGGCTCCAGCTACCAAACTATATTCATTTCTAGGTCTAAGTTTAAGCAAAAATACTTCACTGGGTCTTCAAATCTCAGAGGTAAAATATGAAAAACTATTGGAAGATGGTATAGAAATTCTCGTTGTTACAGGAAAAATTTCTAATTCATCTGGTATCTATCGAGTAATACCAGGTATCAAAATCGTCTTGGAGGACGATGTGGGAATTGAGCTGAGAGAGTGGATTTTTGCGGTAGATATAAGGGGGTTAAACCCCGATAGTTCGACGCATTTTTCAACAACGTTACGGGCACCACCATCTGAGGCTGTCAATCTTAACTGTGGATTCGTGAATGATTAAATCTGGTAACACTGGGATTAGAGAATTCAGCGCCAAAAATTATTATAAGATAATCTGGAAATTTAAATAAAAACTAGATATCTAAATCAACAATTACGGGAGCGTGATCTGAAGGCCTTTCCCAACCTCGAATATTTTTAAGGACTGAAGCAGAAGATATTGAATTTTGAAGTGCCGGTGTTACCCAGATATGATCAAGGCGACGACCTCGATTAGATTGCTCCCAATCTTTTGCCCTATAGCTCCACCAAGTGAATAATTTATTTTCAGGCGGTACAAAGTATCTCACCGCGTCCACCCAATTGTGGGAGGAGGAGAGGCCTTCAAGAGCTTCAACCTCAATCGGCGTATGGCTCACCACATTTAATAATTGTTTATGTGACCACACGTCATTTTCTAGTGGGGCAACGTTAAGGTCTCCAACGAGAATAAAACGATTTGCTTTATCTCTTCGGTTCGAAAACCATTGTGTCATCTCTTTAATGAATTCTAGCTTATGGGCGAACTTTTCATTCGTTTGAGGGTCGGGAACATCGCCACCCGCTGGTACATAGAAGTTGTGTAGTTCAAAATTGACGTCACTGTGGTTCTTAAATTTGACCCAGGCGTGACGAGCGTCATTCTTATTACACCAATGTTTTGACTGTGCTTCAAAAAAGGGAATCCGAGATATAATGGCCACGCCGTTATAGGATTTTTGTCCATTCAAAAAAATATGTTTGTATCCATAGTCCAGACCCAAATTAGCTGGGAACAGTTTGTTTTCAACTTTTATTTCTTGTAGACAAAGTAGGTCAGGTTTCTGATCTGCTAATAAACGATTGATATGATCAATGCGAATTCGGACTGAATTGATGTTCCAAGTACAAACTCGCATATAGATAGCCCAAAACCTTTGTTTATTGATATTGGTGGGGATTACGCTGTCCGAATTTTAAAAAATAGAGTAAAAGGATATATGTTTCATAATGATTGCAATCAAATTATATTCTTTATGATAATTTCACTGGATAACATATATCAATGTTAAAATGCACAATATAAATGTTGAGTATTCTAATTATTTTTTCGTTGGGCGTGCTTGCGAGCAGCATTTCCAAATGCTTCAAAAATTAATCTAGAGAAAGCGTTTTCAGAGGTTTTCCATTCTGGATGCCATTGTACGCCAAGACAAAAACTATGATCCTTAAAAGTGCTTAGAGCTTCTATTTGGCCATCTGGAGAAATAGCCTCAATTCTTAGGTCAGAAGCAGGTGTCTGAATACCCTGAGCGTGAAGAGAGTTGACCATTATATTAGGCTGTTTCTGCCACAGTGAATCAAGGATGCCCCCCGCTTTTATTTCAATGCTATGTGCAGGTGCGTATTGAACTTCACGCGGTTGCCGCGTATCTTCTCTGTGATCTAAACGACCTGGTATTTTATGTACAGCTTGGTATAGTGTGCCACCTAATGCAACGTTAAGTTCTTGAAATCCCCTGCAAATACACAGCATTGGTATATCATGGCGGAGTGCTTTACGTATCAGTGGCAGAGTCATAGCGTCTCGTTGCGGATCGTACAAAATTTTCACATCGGTGTGAGACGAGCCATATAGATTTGGCTGAATATTTGATAGACTTCCGGTGAACAGTAGGCCATCAATCCGATAAAAAAGTTCTTCATTGTCGATAGCGTCAGAAATTGACGGTAGCAGTAGGGGTGTTCCATGCGCTGCTTCTATAACTGCAGTGATGTATTTTTCTCCAACCACGTGAAAGGGATGAATACCAATCTCGCGGACACAGGCGGTAAGAGCAATTAACGGTTTGTCCGAGTTTTTAGGCATGATATCCCCAATTTTAATTGTCAAATTATAGTTATCTCCGATTAATTGTCTCTCGTGGATCATCGAATACAAATAACTCGTTATTAAGTATAATATTAATCTCTGCATCCAATAATGATACAGTTGTAGAAATGCTTTGTGCGTCAACAATCTTCCATTGCTTGAGTTCTATTGGATTATTACTCAAAAATAATGTTAACGTACCAAGTTCTGGGTCATCCTGTTTTACTAGAGTAATTTCAAATATACTCGAGTGATGAACAAATTCTGTCACAATTAGTTGATCATTAAATTGGAAATTATCAGAACTTAAAATTCCTAGAGGGGTATCAAAAATCGGCCAATCACTAATTTGGCCAAGTTCGGTGTCATAAAAATGTAAAAATAAACCGTCACCGACGATTAGAATTGGGGTTGGGGGAAAGTAATTAATACGGAGTCTGCCTGGCCGACTAAGATAAAATTCACCTTCGGCTAATTCTCCTTCGGAAGATACCTGATAAAATAAGGAGCGAAACGTTTTAATTGAGTTTATATAAGCCTCTATAGATTTTAACCAATTCAGTTCAATCTCATTTAGTACAGCGGGCATTATTTGTAGATTATTAAACTCGTTATCAATTATTTCATTGGATTTTATTTGTGATACTGGGATACAAATCGAAACAAATAACATTACTATGATAATTCGTAGTATTTTGGCAGATAAAAATATGGTCATGGAAATCAAGAATCCAACGGTATAAATAAACGGATAACTATGTCAAACGAGTATTACATGCTGAAAGAACTAATTTCACCAATTAATACCTCTCGTTTTCCTGCATGGTTTGCTTGGCTAATAACACCCTGTGATTCCATTCGTTCCACAATTCGAGCTGCACGATTATAGCCAATTTGGAGGTGGCGTTGTACGAAACTTGTTGAAGCTTTATTTTCACGAACTACCAGTTCTAGAGCTTTGTCATAAAGAGGGTCTTCGCTCGACGCTTCTCCTTCTATAGTGGTATTTGAATCTTCCGTGATGGCAGTGATGTAATGGGGTTTGCCTTGTTTGCGAAGCGCTTTTGTAACAGCTTCTACTTCTGAATCACTTACTAGTGGCCCATGAACTCTGGTTAATCTTCCCCCACCTTCGAGATAAAGCATATCACCCTGACCAAGAAGCTGTTCTGCACCTGATTCTCCCAGGATCGTACGACTATCAATTTTGGATGTTACCTGAAAGCTAATACGTGTAGGGAAATTTGCTTTTATTGTACCTGTAATTACATCTACCGAAGGACGCTGAGTTGCCATAATTATATGTATGCCTGCTGCTCTAGCCATTTGAGCTAAACGCTGGACGGCATTTTCAATATCCTTACCTGCTACCAGCATAAGATCTGCCATTTCATCCACGACTACTACAATCAGTGGCATTGGAGATAAATCTAGCGGTTGTTCTTCGTAGACTGGGTCACCCGTTTCAGCATCAAAGTGTGTATGAACACGCCTACTTAATGCTTCACCTTTTTTACGCGCGTCCTGGAGTCGCTTGTTATACCCACTAATATTTCTAACACCTAATTTGGACATCGCTTGGTAACGACTTTCCATTTCACGAACTGTCCATTTTAGTGCCACCACTGCTTTAGATGGATCTGTGACAACAGGTGTTAAAAGGTGTGGAATATCGTCATAAACTGAAAGTTCCAGCATTTTAGGATCAATTAAAATGAGTTTACATTGGTCTGGTGGCAAGCGGTATATTAATGACAAAATCATACTATTTATAGCTACAGATTTTCCTGAACCAGTTGTTCCTGCAACTAATAGATGTGGCATACGTGTTAAATCAGCAATTACGGGGTTGCCACCTATGTCTTTGCCGAGAGCTAAGGTAAGAGTAGCCGAGGTATTCTCATAATTTTCACTAGCCAGTAATTCACGAAGTAATACCATTTCTCTATCATTGTTAGGGAGCTCTATGCCTATCACATTCCGTCCCCTAATAGTTGCAACTCGGACTGAGACAGCACTCATTGAACGGGCAATGTCATCTGATAGTGCTATAACTCGAGCTGTACGAGTACCCGCCCGGGGAATAAATTCGTATAATGTTACAACTGGTCCTGGCCTCACTTTATCAATTACGCCAAATACACCAAAATCCTCCAATACAGTAAGTAAAAGTTCAGCATTTTGCTCGCGAGCGTTTGTTGAAAGCGCCGGTTTACGGTGTTTTTGGTTTGGTAAATTAAGTAGGTTTAAGGCTGGTAATTCGAACTCGTTGCTTTGGTTCAAATCAAGGGTTTGTTGATTTTCTCTAGCTGCACGTTTCCCTTGTTTCATTATATTTTTTTCAGGCTCTTCAACAAGTTTTCTGTTAGGGTCTAAAGTGGTTAACGTTGGTTCTTTCCAGTCATTTAAATCTTCTTTTTGATTAGCATAAAGTGTTGGTTCTGAATGTTCTTGATGATGAGGTCGCTGTAATCTCGAAAAATTAGACAGCTCCTTTATTCTAGAAAACTTTTTACTAAGTAAATGAGGTGTTCGCTTTTTCTGTGTTGGTGTAGATTTTGTGGTTGATACATTAAAGTTTGGTGCAGATTTAACATGTATCCATTTTACGCCTAAAAATATAAATACGATTATTCCACGAAATATTCTCCAACCAGTTTGTAAAAGTGCTCGCCATTCATTCCATGGTAATCCTAGTGAAATACAAAACAATATCAAAGCTAGGGAAAAGGCTGCTATTGGAAGTACAATGTTTACGATTTCCGAACTTTGTAATATATTAATAAGTGGTAAAGTAATAATTTCACCCACACTGCCACCAAGGCCAGCTGTAATAGGCCACCCCGTGGGAGCTTTAAGACTAGTACATCCCACAGCAGCCAATACGATGCTTAACGGGCTAAGTCCAATCCGAATCCACAATAATTTTATACGCCGGCAAGAAAGTAATGCCCAGGCCCAAGCAACGGCGATTAATATGAGTAACCCTGAGGCCGCTCCAGTAGCTTGTAATAGGATATCGGACAGCAAAGCACCAGATGCACCCATTAAGTTTGCTACGTTTTCTACATTTGCTGTATTAAGCGACGGATCATTTGATGTATATGTGATAAGCGATATTGCCAAAAACACAGCAAAAGCAAGTAAGCATAAACCACTAAATTGAATACTCCTACGACGCAGAAATTGGCTTGCAGCTTCTGGCAAAAATGGTGTGCGCCTTGCGCCTTCAGTGCTTGCTGTCATTTGAAAACATTCCTAACCTAGCAAAATAGCGATAACATTTAGTGTTAGATCCTTTTATTACAATGTGTTGCGTTATACTGCTACGACTCGAAGTTAAAAAAATATCATATATATGAGTATTTGTGAATCAATGAGTATTCAATTAGGAATTTTAGTATTTTTCATCTGTCTAAGCTATCAGTGAAAATTCATGAAATTGCCCAGTTCTGGGACTTTTAAAGTGCCCAGTTGCCTAAACGTTACATTTTAAAATTGGTTCTAAAGCTTTTCCAACTCTTAGCAGATGTTCTTCTGACCCAGCTGGTGCTACAATCATTAAACCGACAGGAATACCGTTATTATCTTTGCCACAAGGCAAAGTAAGGGCTGTGCAATTAAGAAAATTTAGAAGCCGGGTATTACGTAACGAAAGCACATTCGCTTTTTGCCATTTGTCCATATCGTGTTCTAGTGAACTTATTGACGGCGGACTAATAGCGACAGTTGGCATGGCAATCATTCCAAACCGCCTCAAGCGACTATGTAATTTTTTAGAGAGAAGCATTAACATCTGCTTTGTTGCTTCCACTTTGCTCGCTGACATTTCACCTCCAAGTCGAATACGTTCAAGAATGGGAGGATAAACCAACTCGGGAGCTAATTCTATGTCTTGGTGCCAGAGGGCGTGACATTCAGATGCGTGGTATGGCCCAAAGTGGGCAATAAGTGTTTCTACCTCGTCAAACTCTGGGATATTTAGTTTACGCATGCAAATACCTGAAAGCTTTAATCTTTCAACCGCTAATTCTGTTGCCTGTCGCACGCCGTTGTCTAAATTTTTCCATACTAGATTAGATGGAAGGACTAGTTTGAGGTATTTGAAGCTTAGACCATTGAGGTCTGGGCCATATCCGTTTCCTTCGCCAAAACGACCAGATAACGCAGTATATATGGCGGCAGCATCAGAAACGTCTTTGGTAAGTGGGCCGACTGTGTCCAAGGTAGTAGAAAGGCCAAGGACTCCATTTAGAGGTAAAATACCAAAACTTGTTTTAAACCCAACCAATCCGTTCCACGCTGCTGGCACTCTTATTGAACCGCCCGTGTCTGATCCTATAGCTGCTGCTGCTAAACCTTTGGATACCGAAATGGCCCCTCCTGAAGTTGAACCGCCAGGTAAACGACGAAGATTTTTATCAAATGGATTAGGAGGAGTTCCATAATATGGATTAATGCCAAGTATGGAAAAGGCGAATTCAGTTTGATTTGTTTTTCCAAGACACACTAATCCGGCAAGCGTCGCTCGGGTTACAACGTTAGCATCTTTTGAAGCAATTCTATTTTCAAGAACTTTTGATCCGTGGCTTGTAATATCGCCGGATGTGTCAAATAGATCTTTCCAGGAAATAGGGACACCATCGAGTGGACTTAAGCGTAAGCCACGTTTTGCTCGTTTGCTAGCGGCAGATGCTTCAGCAATCGCACGACGGCGGGTTATTCTAAGATATATACTGTTATCAGAATTCATTTTTTCGATTCGCGAGAGGAAATATTCGCAAAGATCAACGGGGTTAATTTTCTCTTGAGAAATTTTTCTTCCGAGGCTTAAAGCGCTCATTTCATGCCAGTGCGTCGTCATGTCTATTATGCTATTCCATTAATTGGTTTATAATTTGTTTAAAGCATTTCATATAATATATTGATAGAGTTTAATTGCATGAGGACGGACGATCAAATTATTGCTGATATAGTTATAGGGGGCGGAGGCCTAGTTGGCTTAAGTCTAGGGCTTGCTTTGGCCAAATCTGGGCTGGAGATTGTTGTGGTAGATAATCAAGATCCAGCCACAATGCGGAAAGAAAAGTTTGATGGTAGAGTATGTTCAATATCCTATGGTTCTATGCGGGTGCTTGACGGGATTGGATTATGGGATAGTTTACAAGGTGAAGCTGAACCCATATTGGATATTCGTGTATCAGACCAAAATTCATCACTTTTTTTACATTTTGATCATCGGGAAATAGGCGATCATCCTTTAGGTTGGATTGTAGAGAATCGTAATACTCGCAAGGCGCTATTTGAAGCAGCGTCAACGTATTCGAACTTACTTTATCTCGCCCCCGCTTCTGTAAAAAGTTGTGACCCGTGTTCGTGGTTTACGGAAGTACAATTAACTGACGGCCGCAGTGTCAAAGCTTCCCTTGCTATAGCTGCAGATGGGCGTAATTCACTATTACGCCAGATGGCTGGCATTAATATTACTGGCTGGCAATATTCACAAATGGGAATTGTTTGTACTATCCAGCATGAAAAACCACATTTGGGTATCGCTCATGAGCGATTTCTTCCTGCTGGGCCATTTGCCGTTTTGCCAATTAATGGCAATCGGTCCTCTATAGTTTGGACTGAAAAAACTAAGTTAGTTAAGAATTTAATGACTTTGAATAATGGTGAATTTCTAGCAGAATTGAACCAACGATTAGGTAATTTTCTAGGGGAAGTTAATGTTATTAGTCCGCGCTGGTCCTATCCAATTGTTTTATCGCATGCGCAACACTATGTTTCCAAGCGCTTAGCATTGGTAGGAGATGCTGCGCATGCTATTCATCCTCTTGCTGGGCAAGGGTTTAATTTAGGTATTCGAGATATAGCAATATTAGCAGAATTGATAGTGGATCGACATCGTTTGGGGATGGATATTGGTGCAATTGACCTACTATCTAGATATGAGCGGTGGCGTCGTTTTGATTCAATGTCGTTAATTGCGGTTACTGATGGACTTAATCGGTTGTTTTCAAATAATTGGGAACCCGTTCGTTTGATTCGTGATGTTGGTCTTGCGGTTGTAAATCGTAATCCACCCCTGAAAAAATTATTCATGCGACATGCTATGGGGTTGGTTGGAGAATTGCCGCGCTTAACTCGCGGTGAAAGATTATAATATGTGAGTACTATACATAATATCGTGTTGAGCGTAGCAACTTTTAAAAAATGCCTATAAAGTAATTCTGATGAATTGTGGCTAGAAGGAATTTAATATGACTGAAAAAGCAACATTTGCCGCAGGGTGTTTTTGGAAACCTGAACATGTTTACCGTCAATTAGAGGGAGTTGAGTGTACTTCCGTCGGGTATATGGGTGGAATAACAAAAAACCCAACCTACGAGCAAGTCTGTACAGGTCGTACGGGACATGCAGAGGTAGTGCAGATAGAGTTTGATCCAAATATTATAAGTTATGAAAAGTTGTTAGATGTTTTTTGGGAATGCCATGATGCTACACAGCTAAATCGCCAAGGTCCAGATATTGGAACTCAATATCGCTCTGCAATATTTACTCATAATAATAGGCAGGAAGAATTAGCCTTGCATTCCATTAAGCAATATGAGATTTCGGAAGGCATGAAAGGATTGATAAAAACAGAAATATGCATAGCAGGCGACTATTGGGAGGCCGAGGAATACCATCAACAGTATATTGAGAAGAGTTCAAGTTTTCGATATGGTGTACGGTAATATTTTATGGATACATCATTAAATAAAAAAAGAGCGCTTGTCACCGGTGCTGGTCATGGTATTGGTCGTGAGATTGCTTGTGCAATGGCATTTGAAGGGGCTCGTGTTGCTGTACATGGACGGAGCTTGGATCGCGTCTCATCTACTCTTCAATCAATCAAAAATAACGGAGGAGAGGCATTTCCTGCTTTGGCTGATTTGGAAGATCGTAGTGAGATTGAAAATATGTGCAATTATGCCATTGAAAATTTAGGCGGTCTGGACATTCTTGTGCATAACGCTGGTATTAGTGAACTAAGCAACACCGAGGAGATGACACCAAGTACTTGGGATTCTATATTATCAATTAATTTAACCGCCCCTTTTATAATTACTCGCCACGTTTATTCAGAACTAGTTCGGTCTGGGTCCGGATCGTCAGTGATATTTATTTCTTCTATTGCTGCTAATGCGCATACTGCTGGCTGGGGGGCTTACGCTGCTTCAAAAAATGGGCTCAACGCTTTCATGCATTGTTTGGCAGACGAGCTTGGTAGGCATGGCGTTAGGGTAAATTCTATTGCACCAGGTTGGGTTGAAACAAAAATGGCGCAAAATTTGCATAAAGGTATGGCAGCATCTTCGGGAGAACCATATGAAAAACTATACAATGAAAGTATGAAGGGAAATATGCTGGGTAAAATGCTGACGCCGAATACAATTGCAGATATGGCAGTTTTTTTAGCGAGTGAACGAGGCCAATTTATTACCGCTCAAACGTTGACAGTATGCGGTGGCGATGTTCCTGGAAGTCGCTCGGGGTAGTAGATAAATTTTTGTTATTAAAATTTGAATGACCTTATTAGACCATCATTAAGAATTACGTTTTAAATTATTCTTTTCCAAAGCCTTCAAATACTCTGACCAAATCTTTTCCTTATTCTCGCCCAGATAACGAAGGTAGCTCCAAGAAAATATTCCCGTGCTATGAAGATCGTCAAATGAAATCCGCACAGCATAATTACCTACAGCTTCTATTTCTGTGATAACCACTTTTTCTTTCCCGCCAACAATTTTTTTTCCTTCACCATGTCCCATAACTTCGGCAGATGGGCTTTCAACTCTTAACAACTCGGCGGGATAGCGAAAGCAAGCACCGTCGTCGAAATCGATCTCTAACGCTCTTTCACTGGATTTGTATCGAATTTCCGTCGGCCAGTAGACTGTTTTGTGTGGTGATGTCATACCATGTTCTCATTTAGAATCTAACGGTCGAGCTTCTTCCGCCAACATAATGGGAATACCATCTTTAATAGGATAAGCGAGTTTTGCTTTTTCGCTGATAAGTTCTTGGCGTTCTGTATCATAATTTAGCGGACCTTTGGTTACGGGACAGACTAAAATTTCCAGAAGCTTAGGGTCAACCAGGTTTTTATTTTCATTCATTATTTAGTTTCCTAATTTCAAACTGAATTTTTATTGAGTATTAATTGGGCCCTCCGGAGTAAGGTGGTCGTGTGCAGCCATATTTAATAGTGCGTGAAACATACTGATACGTTCGGCAGTATTTTTACATTCTAGAAGTGCCTGTTTTTCACTCGGTTCAAATGGACAGGCCATCGTTAGACTAGTAATTAGATCTTCGTTGCACAGTTCATCGACGGCCGACCAATCGGCAACAATTCCCCTTTTTGAGAAATACGTTTTGATACAGCCGATAAAACGATCTCTATCTAGCTCCACAATATCGATTGGATTTAAATCGTTTTTATATGTTTGATAGTGTGCAGTAACACGACGGTACGAACCTTCGTTATGCGGTAATTCGTTTTCAACTTCGAATCTACAAATCCCTGTTATTGTGATTAAAATCCTATTGTCTTCAGTTTTCTCGAACGTGGTGATTTGGCCGGCACAACCAGTGTTATAAATTAGAGGTTCAAAATCTTGACAATAGGGATCAGCGGGTTGGATCATTCCTATAATTCCATTTGTCGACATTGCGTCTTCAGTCATTTCGATGTAACGCGACTCGAATATATTTAGTGGTAAGTTCCCGCCTGGTAATAAAAGAACCCCGGCGAGAGGAAAAATAGGAATAGTTTCTGGTAGTTCGTTTGTTGTCCAGTGTCTTAATTCTTGAACCATACCTTTACTCTACTATGAAAATAAAACTGCGGACAGTTTTCTTCTGCCATTGCTAGAAAGTTCGTGATTGGAGCCTAGTGCATCAAAGATTTTCAGCAGCATTTGTCTGGCTGCATTGTCATTCCAGACGCGGTCTCTACGTATGATTTCGAGTAATTCGTCGATTGCCTCCTCATTAAAACCATTAGCATATTGAGCGACTGCTAAATCATATCTAGATTGGTGATCATTTTCATTCGTCGCTATACGATTTCGCAATTCATTCAGATCACCGGATTCTTCGGAGTTTTTAGAAAGTTCGACCGCAGCACGTGCGCCTTCAATAAGAGTATTTTTAGATAGCGATTCATCTACAGCATTCAAAACTTCCTCTGCTCCTTGGACGTCCCCTGAGCCAAGAAGACCCCGAGCCATGCCTGCGATTGCAGACGGATCATCAGGGGTATGTTTAAGCACTTGGGCGTAGATATTTGTTGCACTACCATAATCTTTTTCCTCCAGTGCCTGTTCTGCTTGACTGAGAGCTTGTTCTACAGGTGTTGGACCAATTGGCCCACTAAGTCGTTCAACAAAACTTTTAATTTGGCTTTCTGATTGGGCTCCCACAAAACCATCAACTGGCTGCCCATCTTTAAAAGCAAACACGGCAGGTATCGATTGAATTCGCATCTGCATTGCAATTTCTTGATTCTTATCAATATCTACTTTGACCAGTTTAACTTTACCCTGAGTTGTATTTACAACCTTTTCTAATATCGGCCCTAAAGTCTTGCATGGTTCACACCAGGGAGCCCAGAAATCCACAATTACTGGATCATTCATAGAAGCTTCTATGACATCTCCAACAAAAGTTTGTGTGGAACTTTCTATTACTTCGGCCGGTTTACCAGAAGTTTGACCAATTAACTCTTCCATAGCCTCTCCATTTCACCTAGTTACTTGTTGTTGGGCGGCACTTTATTTAGATAGGTAATCAAACCAAGCCCGCTTAAAGAGCAGACAATTCAAATTCTTGTGTAGTATGTCCACAAGCTTTGATAAATTTGCGTAATCCTTCTGGCGTAACAGCTGTTGTAGCGTTATTACGAAGGGGATGAAAATTAATTATATCTGCCTCCATCATTTTTGCATCCAGAACCACCTGAACCCGGCATTCGGTATCATTAATCAAGGCAAAAGGTGAAACTGAACCGGGTGTTACACCCAATACTTCTTCTAAAAGATCAGGTTTTCCAAACGACAGTCTGGCCGAACCAATAGCTTTTTGAAGAGCTTTGATATTGATCTCCTGTTTGTTACAAGCGACAATTAACCATAGATGTCCCTTTTTATCCTTAAAAAACAAATTTTTACAGTGCAAACCGGGGAGATGATTGCAGTGTTGTTCTGCTTCTTCAACCGTAAACACGGCAGGATGACTGTGCGTTGTGCACTCAATATGGAGTTCTTCAAGTTGCTGGAATAAATCTTTGCTAGTAAACGGCATTAAATTTTCAATTTATTAAAATAATTATAACGGATATATATCATAGGGATTCAGATAATTGTAGTTATTCAGAATTTAAACGTAGGGGTTGAATGCTTGTATTCATAACGTAATACTTCTATTAACCTAATGTACACATTTGATGCGGGCGTAGCTCAGGGGTAGAGCGCAACCTTGCCAAGGTTGAAGTCGTGAGTTCGAATCTCATCGCCCGCTCCATCTTACAGCTACTTTATCGAACTTAAATACATCTATTGTTGTTTTGCGACATTCCTAACTTCAGTGGTGCCCCTGGAGGGACTCGAACCCCCACGCCCTAATGGACAACAGATTTTGAGTCTGTCGCGTCTACCAGTTCCGCCACAGAGGCATTTGCCTTATATATCAATGACTTAAGTACTAAAAACAGTGTCTAAAATTGATCAATTTTCAGTACAAGTTCACCAGAAAGTTCACCAATTTAAGTAATATTAAGGCTTGTAATCAATAACTGACGACAGCCAAATTTTCAATTCTCCTTAAAGTCATAACAAGTTCTGTGTTTCATATTCTGCAAAGGTTTCAGCAGTCTCATTTAAGCGTTCCAAGAGGTTCGCATATGTCTCACACAAGCGATGCACTCATAGAAAAACCACCCACTGTTCATTCAGTCGGTGGTTTTGTCGTTTGTGCTACTATCCTCCAAACAGCAAGGGAGCAGACGATGTGGAGCGTGAGAAAACTGACAGTTGTCTTCGTTTTGGCGGTGGCCCTCTGTGGCAGTGGAACTGCCATCTTCTGGATTTAGCATATTTATTTTTCATATCAACGCTATATGACAATTTTTACTTGGTAAAAAATTTATCACACCAGAATTTTTTTGGACTTATTCCCACTATCGGTGGCACTGTATTAATAGAAAGTTTTTTTCGTTACGGAGAGGAAAATTAAAATGAATTACCCCCTAAAATTGACAGTTGCAATACTATGTTTATTGAATATGTCATTATTGAAAACCTAGCGAACGCCCAGGAGGCAAAAGAACTACAAATAGTAGCAGATTATTCAGTCTTTGGTTTAGATATCAAACTTCCAGTTGGTACAGTTTTTCTAAATGAAACATTTTTTATAAATCAGGATAATAGCCCCGTTAATATTTCAGGCGTAGCGGTGATGCATACGTCAGAGCAAATTGCAAAATATGTTCGCGATGGGCGATATGAAAATCGGGAACGGCTTTCTAAGAAACGTGATTCAAAATTGTTTAAATTCAAATATGGGACTGATTTAGCATCAACTGTTGATGGATTTTCAATTTCATCTGACGAAGGATTGAAAGTAAGAATCGCTGCAGAGGGCAGTGAAGTCGCAGCCGTGAAATTCAGTGTAGTTGCATTTGATGCATTCAAAGAACACCTTGGCAGCTTGACCGCAGTCTCAATGGACCCGCCGAGCAAAGATATGGAATGGGATTTTAAGCCGTCATACTTATTTTTATTCAAGAAATATGGTGTTCTTGCCGTGTTTGTTAAACAGGTACGTCTCAATGATGGAGAAATATGGAATTTTGACGAACAAATTATCTTTGAAAATTTGAAGAAGAGGTATGAATCAATAACAGAGGAGGAATTTAATCAAGAGGATACTACACATATCTAACCTATGACGCAGCACTCGTATATCTGTCTTTTAAAATATAGAGGAAAATCCTCAATTCCGTCGTTTGCCCTCTTAAATTCTGCGTCGCCAATAATGATTTCATAAGTCAATTTTCTCATTATGGTTCTAACCTCGTGGAGTGGTGATCTGGTTTGCGACTGCTAAACCAATTGGATTTCCACCCATAAATTTCCTCGTCGCTCGTCGCTCTTGCTGCAAATATTCAAGGTACGCTTTGCGACTTGTCATTACTTTTGGTGAACGCTCCTTTTGCTTCTTCTGCATACTTTCCCTTGCACTGTTCGCCGTTGGATGAATTAATCGATTGGTTGGTAGGGCCGCATGAGGGTCGTAAGAGCTATGCTGAGCTCAACCCTACCTTGGTCCGCGAAGCGCGCCGTCTGCGTCGGAAAAACCCTAAGTCAGGGAAGAGAAAAAGCCTTCAGAGGGTTGCCAAAGAGCTCGCAGAGGGTGGATTTCTGAATGGCAGAGGCAACCCCCCTTTGACCCCAACAGATAGAACGCTTAGTAGCTTCTTAGTGGTAATTCTGGCTGTCTGAGTGACTAAATGCGTAATTTGTTGTGAATTTTCTTCGGAATTTCTTTCAGCGGCGGCCTCTCGCCAAGGAAAATATTTTCCCTTAAGGTCTGCTAAAAGGGCCAAGCATTTTTATTTTGTAGATATTAGTTCCTGGTAAAGGTCGATCCGTCGGTCTCTGTAAAGAAGTGAGCGCTGCCGAATATTAATGGCAGCTGAAATATCCACGTCTGCATACAGGATATCTTCCTCGTTATATTTTGCTTCTCCAGTTATGCCTCCGACGGCATCAATGACCATAGATCCCCCAAAAAAAGAAAAATTCTTTTGTTTTCCAACTACATTGCAATATATAGTCGGCAAAGCATTTTCGATAGCTCTGGCGCGCAGCATAACTTTCCATGAGTCTCTAAACGCATCTGGACCTGCTGAAATTACTAAGTTAGCCAACGCTCCTTTTATCGCAAATGTTCGCGTAAGTTCTGGAAAAAATACATCATAGCAAATTTGTATGCTCATCGGCCCCAGTCGTGTATTAAAAACTGGAATGCGGTTTCCTGGTGCAAAGTAAACCCCTTCTGTATAAGGATGAAAAGTTCCTAAATGTATTTTATCGTAATATTCGGTCATTCCATCAGGACCTGTAAATAAAGCTGAGTTATAAACTAAGTGTGGATAACCAATATCTTTTCGCGCCATTCCTATGACAACATATATGTTATGGTTTTTAGATTCTTTTAGAATTATATCAGACGTTGGTCCAGGAATGGTTTCGGAGGTCTCAGTTAGCAACTGTTCTGCACAATATCCCTGGAGGTAGAGTTCGGGAAACAATACAATATCGGCACCTTGTTCTGCAGCTTGCCGTATATATCCAACAGCGCGTTCTAAATTTTTCTCCACTTCACCAAGAAAAGAATTTATTTGTACAGTTGCTACCTTAAAACGCTCTTTATGTTGCATAATTAAAACTCCTGATTTCTGCATCAAAAATTATAATAACCAATGTTATTAATGTACAAGTGTCTCAAAATATGAAGTAATATAAATTTTCTCTCCTCTTAAGTGGGTCGGCTCGGGCGTAGCGGTCTTCCAGAATGATTTGAAACGTCTCTTCGCCTATTCGAGTATTGGGATCAAGGAATTATCGCGAAAGTCGTTGGCGCCGCGCATTCTAACAGGCCCAGTGGTGGGAGCCTCATATGAGTTTATAGGTGACGATCTCGGTCGTATCGCGACACCGTCTGGTAGCATTTTTAGTCTCCCGTCAAAATTGCGGTATGGCTGACCTTTTGACCTCTCCTTAAAGATATAGCCATCTCCTGCAAGACCCATTCTCTCTATTAGTAACGGTTTGGTTATTGAGGAAAAAGCTAGAGCGTGAGGTTCATCGTTCTTTGTATCCGGAATCTTGAACAACTCCCTTTTGGGGTCAATGTGTTGGGTTTCGATATGCAGAATCTCCTCTTCCCGAAGACCTGTGAATATCGTGAAAAGGCAGCTGAAAAAAGGATCCGGCCTAGTACCGGGCGTTTATACCAAACATGTATCCATCCAATTCAAGTTTATTACCACCTCGAGTAATTCAGATCTATAACTTTACTCGCAAACTCTAGGGCGGTATCACGATGAGCAATTGAGATAATCATCATATCAGGATAATTATTGCGAATATTCTTAAAAATTTTCTTCTCTGTCTCGATATCAATGTTTGATGTCGCTTCATCTAACAATAGTACTTTTGGTTCTCTCAATAATGCGCGGGCTAATGAAATTCTTTGCTTCTGACCAGCAGAAATACCTTCCCCCCCCTCTTTTAAAACATATGATAGTTTTCCTTCCAAATCGTTAATGAACGAGCAGTCTACAATTTCTAAAACCTTTTTGATATTTACACTTGTGCTACTTTTTTGTGATTGACCAAAACGTAAATTTTCCTCAATTGTAGCATCGAAAAGATATGGGTCAGATCCAGAATAGGATAAATGGTCATTCAAGCTTTTGAGATTTACTTCTCCAATATCTATTTCGTTCCATAATACTCGCCCCTTTTTAGGGCGAATTAACCCTAAAATGGTATACAATAATGTGGTTTTTCCAACTCCCGATTTTCCTTTAATAAGGAGAAGATCACCCTGACTAAGGTTTATACTGATACCTTGCAACAGAACTTCATTTCTACCTATGCTTAAATCCTGTGCTGCAAAGGTTCTCGGTTCTAAAATATTAGCTTTATTAGAATCGTTAGAAAGCAATCTTTTACTAAATAGGATCGGATTATATTTTATTAATGCTAAAACTTGCGGTTTAGATAATTGATAGTTTCCATAATTTAACGTCAAGTCACCGATAACGGCTGCTATCCGACTCAATAAATAAATAAACGGTACTAAGGCTGCATCTGGAATGAAATCATTATTGTAATTAATTACAACAATTAAAATTACCACCAGAATAGACAGTAGCCCTGGCCATACCAATGTCCCATAAACTATGCTGTTAAATATAGTGGGAAATTTAAATGCTCTGGATATATAACTTTCTAACCGTTCTCTCTCAGAATCTACTTTGCCACTAAGTTTAAGGAATACAACATTCCGCAAACCTTTGATTATACCTTGTGTATAGTCTGCAGTGGCTTTGTATCCCGATGTAGATAGTTTTGTAAAAGACCTTCGCAATATAATTGTGGGGGCGCCAAATACTACGATGAGTATTAGGGCAATCAGACTAAGTTCCGAAGAAAGTGAGAAGATGCCAACCAATAGTACCAACAACCTTACGATCGAAATAAGACCTGCTGCCATGGAAAGAAGCAAGTTGGATGCTCCAGGTGCTAAATTTGCGAGAATATTAGTAACATTGCCAACAGAAAGTGCCGAAATTTCACTGCCTCCTTGCATGCCCTCTCGTGTGACAAGCCGCTGAATACGACGTAAAAATAACATTTTCATTACGAAAGGTATAAACATTGATGAATATCTGAGAGCAGCTATCACCGCTGCGATTACAATCAATAGAACTAAAGGATTAGTTTTTTCAGGTAACCAACTTACAAAATCATTACTGTTTGCCAAAAGACCGTAGGATGTAAGGAACTTTTCAAGGCTTAATGCAAATACGATTTCCGCAACTCCTAGAAAAATCCCGGTAGTTACCGCACCCACACAAGAATAGACGACCAATCTACCTGCGAGAACAAATACGTCTCTCGCAAATTGGGTTTGATTGTTGAATAACTTTTTCATAGGAGCATACTGGGTAAACCCAACAACTATAATCACATGGCAAGGTTATAAGGATTAAAATGCTGCCAGACGGATTTAGTACAACAGAGTTTTGTCCACAATCGTATCAGGGACAACTAAAACTATCGAAGCAGTCACCGCACCACAGAATTTCCCTCATAAGGAAAGCAAAAAGCTCGAGCCATACTATCCCTGGGCCAATTTTTAAACAATACGAACAATAGTATCACATAATTATTCTCTAAATTAAACCGAACCCCAGACACCACTAAAACCTTTTGATGATATCCGCGTTTAGGGGAAACTAGCATTTAAATGGCTTATAACCTCCTAATCGGCTTTGATCTGCATTTTCGTGTCTATGCTGATAGAGAATAGATGGAGCTCAAAAACATGTGTTATTATATTTGCGCAGAGTTTAGGAGGGCAACTTTAGTCTTAGTGCGTCAAGTTGATGATGCATTTTTCTGATACGGTGTTCTAAATTGGAATCCAACCGCTTCAACTCACTGGGACAAATAATACTGCTAAGTTCGTTGAACTTCCGATTTCTAAACTCCAAATCCGCGCTTGTTTGCCAATTGCTCGAGCTCCGAGTGTACATACTCGATAGCATGCTTATTTTTTTTTCATTCAGATTGGAAGATTGCAAACCTGAGAATAAAATTATCTCAGGTAACAGTCCCTCACAATTATCTACCATATCCTCATACTTAATAACTAAAAAATGTTCAGGACGTGCTTGAACGGCCTGTAACCATGTTTCGTGGTGACTAATATATTCTTTAGACCAATGTAGTAGAAACGATTCTTCTGCTGATAATCCTTCTATTTTTTTTCCTGACAGTGCAATGTTTCTTTGATCATTACCTCGTAAATCTGGTCTATGAACCTGAGCAAGCTTATCAAGATTGTATTTTTCTAAGGTAAAAATCGATTTAATCGCTTCATAAGATTCTCTATAAATCATTATTGCTCTCTTAAATTCCGGGTAGTAGTGAGAGTGAGTTTTCAAAAAGCTTATGCCACCATTGAAATGATATGGTCTATATGTTTCGTGGCCATGGATAGATGGACAATAGTTTAACATCTCTTCATGCGTAATTTTACGAAACTCCCCTGTCTCGCGGTAATTTAGTACCGTAGCAAAGATCATGCGTAACCAATTAACACCACAACGAGGATAATCTGCTAAGAGTATAGTGTCGGCATCAACACGTTGGAGTATACGCTTTTTCTCGTACGAACCTACTATAGGACTTATTATTATCTTTCTGATAAACCCTCGTGTGTATCTGGGGATCATCAATCTAAGAATTTTCTGATGGGAAGCCCGTATGAGTATAAAATATAGATAACGGGAAGTTTCTCTGGATAGGAAACTGATTACTCGGCTTGACATAAAACCTGACCTCACCATCAAAATTTGAAATTTCCAGACATCGAAATGTCATTATAATAGACGTGTTGGAAAACAGCTTCTGTACTAATATCACTAATAAGTTAAAGCAGTTTTCATAATTCCCCTATCAAAGCATGTTGTTTTATGATTAGGAATAGCACTAAAGTGAAAAATTTAGTAATCACCTAATTACTGGGATTAATGTTATGTGCTTATGGATTAATAGATTGGTTGCAAGATTAGCGACTTTGGCATTCAATCCGTAGCAGTAAATTTTTAATTTGGGAGATTTGAAATGTCTGATTTACATGAACTCACGCTTACGGAGGTTGCGACTAAAATTCAAAGTCGTGAAGTTTCGGCTGTAGAGGTAACTGATGGAATGTTAGCCCGCATTGA
>Ga0310344_10000263_pt1 | contig 43348 bp, 38 predicted proteins | sample HC15DNA20200_MG_FD_203801 | JGI IMG/M metagenome (GOLD analysis project Ga0310344, IMG submission 203801) | Marine microbial communities from station ALOHA, North Pacific Subtropical Gyre - HC15-DNA-20-200_MG | ecosystem: Environmental > Aquatic > Marine > Oceanic | place: Pacific Ocean: North...
TGTCCGGGACCGTAGGCGACATGGATGTCGCCTACGAGCCTCCATGGACGGATTCACGGCGTGTCCCGGACAGGCCCCGGCCACCCGCAGGCGCCGAAGGCCCTCCAGAACCCAACGACGTGAAGCCACTACAGATCCCGCAAATCCAACCGCCGCAGCTTAGGCGCCTTGAGCGCGGTGACGCCCACTACGCACATCGTCACGAAGCCGCCCAGCACGACCGCCGGCACCAGCCCGATGAGGCGCGCCATCGTCCCGTCGTAGAAGGCGCCCAACTCGTTGGAAGACCCGATGAAGATGCCGTTGATCGCCGACACCCGTCCGCGCATCTCGTCCGGGGTCGCCAACTGCAGGATCGTCGAGCGCACCACCACCGATACGCCGTCGCACATCCCGTAGACCAGCAGGATGGCCGCCGAAAGCCAGAAATGCCGCGACAACCCGAAGGCGATCGTGCACAGCCCGAACCCCGCCACCGCGAACAGCAGTACCCGTCCCGCATTGCGTTGCAACGGCCGCCGCGCCAGCCACACCCCGACCACGATCGAGCCCAGTGCCGGCGCCCCGCGCAGGATCCCCAGCCCTTCCGGCCCGTAGTGCAGGATGTCGTGGATGAAGGCCGGCAGCATCGAGACCGCCCCACCCAGCAGCACCGAGAACATGTCCAGCGCCATCGCCCCGAGCATGATCTGGTTGGAGAACACGAAGCGCGCCCCCTCGGCGATGCTGCGGAAAATCGGCGCGCGCCCCGCCGTGCTCACCGGCTCCTCCACGCGCAGCGCCAGCAGCGCCGTCATCGCCACCAGCGCGATCACCGCCGCCGTCGCATACGCCAGCCCCTTGCCGCCCCAGCCGACCAGCACACCGCCCAGCGCCGGGCCGATCACCATGCCCGTCTGGAATACCACGCTGCCAACACTGGCCCCGCGTGCATAGGCCTCGCGCGGCAGCGTGCGCGCGAACAGCGCGTTGTACACCGGCGACAGGAACGAACGCGCCGCGCCCGTCAGCGCGATGGCCCCGTAAATCGGCCACACGCCATTGAACGGCAGCCAGCCCATCGCCACGGCCATCAGCACGCTGGCCGTGGCGACCAGCCCCAGCGTGGCGATCGCCCCGAGGCGACGCCGCGGCAGGTGGTCCACCAGGTAGCCGGCGAATGGCGCGATGCAGAAGAACGGCAGGATTTCCGCCAGCCCCACCAGCCCCAGCGAGAACGGATTGCGGGTGATCTCGTAGATGTGCCAGCCCACCGTCACCGCCACGATCTGGTAGGACAGCATCGCGCAGATGCGATAGCCCAGCACCAGCGCGAAGCCCGGATGGGCGAGGAGCGTGCGGATACCCTGGTCGGTGGTCGGCGCCGGGCCCGGCGCGCTCACTGCTGCGCCTTCGCGGTCTCGCGGATGAAGGCGAGCATCGCCGCCACGCCGTTGCTGCGGGTCGGCGAGAGGTGGCGCGCCAGCCCGATGTCGGTGATGTAGGTCGGCTCCGTGGCCAGGATTTCCTCGGCGCTGCGCCCGGAATAGACCCTCAGCGCCAGGTAGATCAGCCCCGAGACGATGGCCGAATCACTGATGGCATGGAAATCCAGCCGCTGCGCATTGCCTTCCGGCACGATCCACACCATCGACTGGCAGCCGTGCAGGCGGTGCTCCTCGGTTTTCCACGCCTCCGGGAAGGACGGCAGCTTGCGGCCCAGGTCGATCAGGTACTGGTAGCGCTCGGACCAGTCGCCGAAGAAGGAAAATTCCTCGGCAATGGCCGCCTGGGCCTGGGCAGCGGTGGGTTCCAGCGGGAAGGGGCTATCGGTCATGTGGGGATTGCATTCACTGCGCCGCGCCCGAAGGCGCGGGTGGGGAGGGCAGGGCTCAGGCGCGCTTGCGCGACCACCTGACACCCTGCGGGGTGTCTTCCAGCACGATGCCTTCGGCGGCCAGCTGGTCGCGCAGGGCATCGGCACGGGCGAAATCGCGGGCTTTCTTGGCCGCGCCGCGTTCGTCCACCAGCGCCTGGATGCGGGCATCCTCGTCGGCATCCACGGCGGTGGCGCCGAACCATTGCGCGGGATCCTGCTGCAGCAGGCCCAGGGCGAGGCCGGCGCCGAGCAGGTCTGCCTTCAGACGCGCGCGGTCGCCTGCGGTCTCGGCCTTGCGGGCCTCGCCGGCGATCCGCGCCACTTCGGCCAGGGCCAACGGCGTGTTGAGGTCGTCGTCCAGCGCTGCTTCGACCGCCGCCGGGATCGTCGCGGTGGCCTCCACGTCGGCCAGGTCGCGCAGCGTGCCGTACAACCGGTCCAGCGTGCGGATCGACTGCTCGATCAGCGCGTCGGACCAGTCCAGCGGCTGGCGGTAGTGCGCCGACAGCAGCGCATAACGCAACGCCTCCGGCGGATGCTTGCGCACCAGGTCGTGCACGCGCTCGATGTTGCCCAGCGACTTGCTCATCTTGGCGCCGCCGAAGTTGAGCATGCCGTTGTGCAGCCAGAATCGCGCGAAGGTGGCGCCGCCGTGGGCGCACTCGCTCTGCGCGATCTCGTTCTCGTGGTGCGGGAACTGCAGGTCCACGCCGCCGGCATGGATATCGATGGTTTCGCCCAGGTGGGCGGCGGCCATCGCCGAGCATTCGATGTGCCAGCCCGGGCGGCCGCGGCCCCAGGGCGAGTCCCAGCCGGGCAGGTCGTCGCTGGAAGGCTTCCACAGCACGAAGTCGCCGGCGTCCTTCTTGTACGGGGCCACTTCCACGCGCGCGCCCGCCAGCATTTCTTCCGGGTCGCGGCGCGAGAGCTTGCCGTAGCCGTCGAACGTGTTGACCGCGAACAGCACGTGGCCTTCGGCCGCATAGGCGTGGCCGCTGGCGATCAGGCGTTCGATCATCGCCACCATCTGCGGCATGTGCGCGGTGGCTTCCGGCTCCAGGTCCGGCGGGGCGACGCCCAGGGCGGCCATGTCCTCGCGGTAGGCGGCGGCGAAGCGGTCGGTGATGGCCGAGATCGGCACGCCCTGGTCGCGGGCGGCCTGGTTGATCTTGTCGTCGACGTCGGTGATGTTGCGGGCGTAGCGCAGCGTACCGTGACGCCGGCGCAGCAGGTCGGCCAGCACGCCGAACACCACCGGGCCACGGGCGTTGCCGATGTGGACGTAGTTGTAGACGGTGGGGCCGCACACATACATCGTGGGGCCGGCGGCGGGGTCGAGGGGCGCGAACGGTTCGACCCGCCGCGTCAGGTTGTTGTGGAGGCGCAGGCTCATCGGCATCGGGGGTAGGTAAGCCGTTGGATTCTAGCGCCACGGGCGCGTGGGCGGGGCCGCGGCACGCCCATTCGCCGCCGGATGGGTTATGTTCAGCCGCCGGGCCGGCGAGGTCCATACACTTGCCCATACGCTTTCGAAGCCCGCCGGTGCTGATGCGCTTCCCGTTCCTGCCACCATTGATCTGCCTTCTGGGCTGGCACGCCGTGCCGGCATGGGCGGCGGATCCCGAGGCCGATGCCCGCAACCGGGTGGTCGTGGTGGAAAACGTCAAGCTCGACTACGCCCAGGTACTCAACGTGGAGCCGGTCTACCAGACCCTGCGCGCCACCCGCACGGAAGAGCAGTGCGATCCGCCGGCCGCGGGCGAGGCGCAGCCGGCCGGCAGTGGCGATTCGGCGCAGGAAGGCCGCATCTCCAAGATGATGGATTCGGTGAAGGACATCTTCAGCCGGCGCCACGACACGGTGGTGCCGCCGCCCGCGCCGACCAGCACCCGCCGCAATTGCCGCATCGTCGAGGTTGGCCGCGAGTTCCGCCGGCCGATCGCCTATGACGTGGATTACGTCTACAAGGGCACCAAGTACCGCTCGCGGTTGCCGGAGGATCCGGGTAACCGGCTGCGGATCCGGGTGTCGGTGACGCCCTATATCCCGGACGCGGTGGTGCAGCCGCCGCGCTGAGGCTTTGACTTTGGCTTCGTCACCTCGCCCGACGCCCCCGCCAGGGCATGGCCCCCGGGCACCCTCCAGATTCTGCGCGTCGGATCGAAAATCAAATTTTCCGCGCTTGCACCCCCGGTTCACGCGTGCGACCATGCGCGCCTTATGCAAGCAAACGACACTCAGCTCGGCACCAGCGCAGCCCGGATGGCCTCCGGCATGACCTCGCGCGCGCGTCGACCGGAACCCCACATTCTCGCTGGGTAAACCGGAGCGTCGTGCTGTCCGTTCTGAAAACCCAGCCTGAGGCTGGGTTTTTTCGTTTCCGCATCCTGAAAAGTTTCAACCGCAAGATTTCCGTCCACCTCCTGCAAGCCCGCCGCAAAGGATCGATCGATGTCCCTGAAGCACTTCCTGAACACCCAGGATTGGCGCCGCGCCGAAATCGACGCATTGCTGACCCAGGCCGCGCTGTTCAAACGCAACAAGCTGGGTGACGAGCTCAAGGGCAAGTCGATCGCGCTGGTGTTCTTCAACCCGTCCATGCGCACCCGCACCAGCTTCGAGCTGGGCGCGTTCCAGCTGGGTGGCCACGCGGTGGTGCTGCAGCCGGGCAAGGACGCATGGCCGATCGAGTTCAACCTCGGCACGGTGATGGACGGCGATACCGAGGAGCACATCGCCGAGGTGGCGCGCGTGCTGGGCCGCTACGTGGACCTGATCGGCGTGCGCGCATTCCCGAAGTTCGTGGATTGGGCCTACGACCGCGAGGACATCGTGCTCAAGTCGTTCGCCAAGTATTCCCCGGTGCCGGTCATCAACATGGAGACCATCACCCATCCGTGCCAGGAGCTGGCCCACGCGATGGCGCTGCAGGAGCACTTCGGCACCGCCGACCTGCGCGGCAAGAAGTACGTGCTCACCTGGACCTACCACCCCAAGCCGCTGAACACCGCCGTGGCGAACTCGGCGCTGACCATCGCCACGCGCATGGGCATGGACGTCACCCTGCTGTGCCCGACGCCGGACTACATCCTCGATGAGCGCTACATGGGCTGGGCCGAGCAGAATGTCGCCGAGAACGGCGGCTCGCTGACCGTCAGCCACGATATCGAAAGCGCCTACCGCGGCGCGGACGTGGTCTACGCCAAGAGCTGGGGCGCGCTGCCGTTCTTCGGCAACTGGGCGCCGGAAAAGCCCATTCGCGACCAGTACAAGCACTTCATCGTGGACGAGGCCAAGATGGCGCTCACGAACAACGGTGTCTTCAGCCACTGCCTGCCGCTGCGCCGCAACGTCAAGGCGACCGACGCGGTAATGGATTCGCCCAACTGCATCGCCATCGACGAGGCCGAGAACCGCCTGCACGTGCAGAAGGCGGTCATGGCCGCGCTGATCTCCCAGTAATTCCCGCCCCCTTATCCCGCATCCCGGAACTCCCCCATGAGCAAGAAAGACATCGTCCTCGCCTTCTCCGGCGGCCTCGACACCAGCTTCTGCATCCCGTACCTGCAGGAGCAGGGCTACGCCGTCCACACCGTGTTCGCCGATACCGGCGGCGTGGATGACGAGGAACGCGATTTCATCGAGAAGCGCGCCGCCGAGCTCGGCGCGGCCAGCCACGTCACCGTCGATGGCGGCCCGGCGATCTGGGAAGGCTTCGTCAAGCCGTTCGTCTGGGCCGGCGAGGGCTACCAGGGCCAGTATCCGCTGCTGGTGTCCGACCGCTACCTGATCGTCGACGCCGCGCTCAAGCGCGCCGCCGAACTGGGCACCAACATCATCGCCCACGGCTGCACCGGCATGGGCAACGACCAGGTCCGCTTCGACCTGGCGGTGAAGGCGCAGGGCGATTACCAGATCGTCGCGCCGATCCGCGAGATCCAGAAGGAACACACCCAGACCCGCGCCTACGAGCAGAAGTACCTGGAAGAGCGCGGCTTCGGCGTGCGCGCCAAGCAGAAGAGCTACACCATCAACGAGAACCTGCTGGGCGTGACGATGTCCGGCGGCGAGATCGACAAGTGGGAAGCCCCGGGCGAAGGCGCGCGTGGCTGGTGCGCGCCGCGCAGCGCGTGGCCGACCGAGGCGCTGACCGTGACCTTGAAATTCGTCGAGGGCGAGGCGGTGGAGCTGGACGGCAAGCCGCTGCCGGGCGCGCAGATCCTGGCCCGCCTCAACAAGCTGTTCGCGCAGTACGGCGTGGGCCGCGGCGTGTACACCGGCGACACCGTGATCGGCCTGAAGGGCCGCATCGTGTTCGAGGCGCCGGGCCTGATCTCGCTGCTGGCCGCGCACCGCGCGCTGGAGGACACCGTGCTGACCAAGCAGCAGAACCGCTTCAAGCCCGACGTGGCACGCAAGTGGGTCGAGCTGGTGTACGAAGGCTTCTACCACGACCCGCTCAAGACCGACCTGGAGGCCTTCCTGAAGTCCTCGCAGTCCAAGGTCACCGGCGAGGTGGTGCTGGAAACCCGCGGCGGCCGCGTAGACGCGGTGGCGGTGCGTTCGCCGCACATCCTCAACGCCAAGGGCGCGACCTACGCGCAGTCGGCCGACTGGGGCGTGGAAGAGGCCGAGGGCTTCATCAAGCTGTTCGGCATGAGCTCCACGCTGTACGCCCAGGTCAACCGCTGAGGCCATCGGCATGGGCGAGCTGCGCGTCAGCACCGACAAAGGGGAGCTCGATCTCCCCCTGATCCACCGTTTCCTGTCGACCGAGGCCTATTGGAGCCGCGGCATTCCGCAGGACACGGTGGAGCGGGCGATCGCCGGCTCGCTGTGTTTCGGCGGGTACGTCGAAGGCGAAGGACAGGTGGCGTTCGCGCGGGTGGTTTCCGATTTCGCCACCTTCGCCTATCTCGCCGATGTCTTCGTGCTGCCGGCGCATCGCGGCCAGGGTTACTCCAAGCAGCTGATGGATGCGGTGTTCACCCATCCGCAGCTGCAGGGCCTGCGCCGCTTCATGCTCGCCACCTCGGACGCGCACGGCCTGTACGCGCGCTACGGCTTCACCGCGCCGGCCCGCCCTGACCGGCTGATGGAAGTCGTCCGCCCGGACATCTACACCGCTTCGGCGGCCTGACCCGTTTCCAAGATACCGATGACCGACCTGCTGCAAGACACCCTCGCGCACCTGGAAAAGCTGGTGTCCTTCGACACCCGCAATCCGCCGCGCGCCATCGCCGCCGAGGGCGGCATCTTCGATTACCTGCGGGCGAATCTGCCGGGTTTCCGCGTGGAAGTGGTGGACCATGGCGCCGGCGCGGTCAGCCTGTATGCCGTGCGCGGCACGCCGAAGTACCTGTTCAATGTGCACCTGGATACCGTGCCCGATTCCCCGCACTGGAGCGCGGACCCGCACGTGATGCGCCGGCAGGACGACCGCGTGGTCGGCCTGGGCGTGTGCGACATCAAAGGGGCCGCCGCCGCGCTGGTCGCCGCGGCCAATGCCGGCGATGGCGATGCCGCGTTCCTGTTCTCCTCCGACGAGGAAGCCAACGATCCGCGCTGCATCGCCGCGTTCCTGGCGCGTGGCGAAACCTACGAGGCCGTCCTGGTGGCCGAGCCGACGATGGGCGAGGCGGTGCTGGCGCATCGCGGCATCAGTTCGGTGCTGATGAAGTTCGCCGGCCGGGCAGGGCATGCCTCGGGCAAGCAGGACCCGGCCGCCAGCGCGCTGCACCAGGCCATCCGCTGGGGCGACCGCGCGCTGGACCATGTCGATTCGCTGGCCCATGCGCGCTTCGGCGGGCTGACCGGCCTGCGCTTCAACATCGGCCGCATCGAAGGCGGCATCAAGGCCAACATGATCGCCCCGGCGGCCGAGCTGCGCTTCGGCTTCCGCCCGCTGCCCTCGATGGACGTGGACGGCCTGCTGGCGACCTTTGCCGGCTTCGCCGAGCCGGCCGCCGCACATTTCGAGGAAACCTTCCGCGGCCCGAGCCTGCCGTCGGGTGACACCGCCCGCGCCGAGGAACGCCGCCTGGCCGCGCGCGATGTCGCCGACGCGCTCGACCTGCCGATCGGCAACGCGGTCGATTTCTGGACCGAAGCCTCGTTGTTCTCCGCCGGCGGCTATACCGCGCTGGTCTACGGGCCGGGCGACATCGCCCAGGCCCACACCGCCGACGAATGGGTGACGCTGGAGCAGTTGCAGCGCTACGCCGATTCCGTCCACCGCATCATCAACGGCGCGCGCTGAGCGCGCCCTCCCACGTGCCATGAACATCGAAATGTCGCTGCCCGCCACCCACAAACAGACCCGCCAGACCATCGTGCGCCTGCTCTCGAGCATGGCCAGCGCGAAGGAAATCAGCCAGTACCTCAAGCGCTTCTCGCAGCTGGACGCCAAGCGCTTCGCCGTGGTGAAGGTGGGCGGCGCGGTGCTGCGCGACGAGCTGGAGGACCTGACCTCTTCGCTGACCTTCCTGCAGGAGGTCGGCCTGACCCCGATCGTGCTGCACGGCGCCGGCCCGCAGTTGGATGCCGAGCTGTCGGCGGCCGGCATTGAGAAGCAGACCGTCAACGGCTTGCGCGTGACCTCGCCCGAGGCGCTGGCCATCGTGCGGCGCGTGTTCCAGCAGTCCAACCTCAAGCTGGTGGAGGCGCTGCAGCAGAATGGTGCGCGCGCGACTTCCATCACTGGCGGCGTGTTCGAAGCCGAGTACCTCGACCCGCAAACCTACGGGTTGGTGGGCGAGGTCAAGCGGGTGAACCTGGCGCCGATCGAGGCCAGCCTGAAGGCCGGCTCGATCCCGGTGATCACCAGCCTGGGCGAAACCCCGAGTGGGCAGATCCTCAACATCAATGCCGATTTCGCCGCCAACGAACTGGTGCGCGAGTTGCAGCCGTACAAGATCATCTTCCTCACCGGCACCGGCGGTTTGCTCGATGCCGAAGGCCGGGTGATCGATTCGATCAACCTGTCCACCGAGTACGAGCACCTGATCCAGCAGCCGTGGATCCACGGCGGCATGAAGGTGAAGATCGAACAGATCAAGGACCTGCTGGACAAGCTGCCGCTGGAATCGTCGGTGTCGATCACCCGTCCGGCGGACCTGGCCAAGGAACTGTTCACCCACAAGGGCTCGGGCACGCTGGTGCGCCGCGGCGAACGCGTGCTGCGCGCCACCACGTGGAGCGAGCTGGACCTGGCGCGGCTGAAGACGCTGATCGAATCCAGCTTCGGCCGCACGCTGGTGCCGGACTACTTCGACAAGACCCGCCTGCTGCGGGCCTACGTCAGCGAGAACTACCGTGCCGCGGTGATCCTCACCGACGAGGCCGACGGCGTGTACCTGGACAAGTTCGCGGTGCTCGACGACGCGCAGGGCGAAGGCCTGGGCCGCGCCGTATGGAACGTGATGCGCGAGGAAACCCCGCAGCTGTTCTGGCGTTCGCGCCACAACAACCAGGTCAACATCTTCTACTACGCCGAGTCCGACGGCTGCTTCAAGCAGGAGAAGTGGAAGGTGTTCTGGTACGGGCTGGAGAGCTTCGAGCAGATCCAGCGTTGCGTGGCCCACTGCGCCACGCGCACGCCGACGCTGCAGGACTGAGCCATGGGCCTGGAACAGCTGCCCGCCGACTGGCGCACGGTGCCGACGCTGCAGGGAAACCACGCGACCCTGGAGCCCCTCGCCACCGCGCATGCCGATGACCTGCGCACCGCGCTGGGCGCCGGCGAGCTGTCCAGGCTGTGGTACACCAACGTGCCTGCGCCGGCCCAGGCCGGCGCCTACATCGACACCGCGCTGCGCATGCAGGCCGAAGGCCAGGCGCTGCCTTTCGCGGTGCGCAACGCCGCCGGCCACGTGGTCGGCAGCACGCGCTTGTACGACCTTCAGCCCGACGTGCCGCGCCTGTCCATCGGCTACACGTTCTACGCACTGTCGGCGCAGCGCACCGGCCTGAATACCGAAGCCAAGCTGATGCTGCTGCAGTACGCCTTCGAGCGGCTGGGCTGCATCAGCGTGGTGTTCGAGACCAGCTGGTTCAACCATGCTTCCCGTGCCGCCATCGCCCGCCTCGGCGCCAAGCAGGACGGCGTGCTGCGCGCGCACAAGCGCCATGCCGACGGCAGCGTGCGCGATACCGTGATCTTCTCCATCCTCGAAGCGGAATGGCCGGCCGTGCGCCGCCATCTGCAGTCCCGCCTGGAAGCCAACGCATGAGCACCTCCTTCACTGTCGGCATTGTCGGCGCCCGTGGTCATACCGGTGCCGAGCTGATCCGGCTGATCGCCGCCCATCCGCAGCTCTCGCTGGCGTTCGTGTCCTCGCGCGAGCTGGACGGCCAGCGCGTGGCCGACCACAGCGACGCCTATGCCGGCGAACTTCGCTACGAGAACCTGGACCCGGCCGCGGTCGCCGCCAAGGGCGTCGACGCGGTGATCCTCGCGCTGCCCAACGGCAAGGCGCAGCCTTACGTGGAAGCGCTGGATGCCAGCGCGCCGCAAACCGTCATCGTCGATCTCTCGGCCGATTACCGCTTCGATCCGGGTTGGTACTACGGCCTGCCGGAGCTGACCCGCGACCGCTATGCCGGGCAGAAGCGCATCAGTAACCCGGGCTGCTATGCCACCGCGATGCAGTTGGCGATCACCCCGCTGCTCGCCGAACTGGCCGGTCCGCCGCAATGCTTTGGCGTGTCGGGGTACTCCGGCGCCGGCACCACGCCTTCGGACAAGAACAATGTCGAGCTGCTGCGAGACAACCTGATGCCGTACGCGCTCACCGACCACATGCACGAGCGCGAGGTCAGCGCCCAGCTCGGCGTGCCGGTGGAGTTCATGCCGCACGTGGCCCCGCACTTCCGCGGCATCACGATGACGGTGAACCTGTGGTTGTCGCGGGCCATGAAGCGCGAGGAGATCGAGCAGCGCTATCGCGAGCGCTATGCGGGCGAGCCGTTGATCGAGATCGTCGACGAGGCACCGTGGGTGAGCCGAATCGCCGGCCGGCATGGCGTGCAGATCGGCGGCTTCACGATGGCGCCGGGCGGCAAGCGCGTGGTGGTCGTGGCCACGCTGGACAACCTGCTCAAGGGCGCGGCCACGCAGGCCATGCAGAACCTCAACCGCGCGCTCGGCCTGGACGAACTCACCGCGATCCCGCATCCGGCCTGATTCCTGGTTTCCCGATCCCTGATCCCTGATTCCCGATCCCTAATTCCCTTTGTAGGAGCGGCTTCAGCCGCGACAGCTTTCCCGAGGAACGCCCCGTCGCGGCTGAAGCCGCTCCTACAGTGCAATCCCGAACGTTTCCGAGGCATGTGATGGCAAATCTTCTCTGGCAGAAACCCGGCGTGGCCGTCGATGCGCAGATCCAGCGCTTCCTCGCAGGCGATGACGTCATCCTCGACCGCGAGTTCTTCCTGCACGACATCCAGGCCAGCAAGGCGCACGCCGAGGGCCTCCGGCACATCGGCATCCTGTCGGCCGACGAACTCGCCGGCCTGCTGCGCGAACTGGATGTGCTCGCCGCCGATTGGCGCGCCGGCCAATTCGTGCTCGACGAGCAGTACGAGGACGGCCACTCGGCCATCGAGGCGCGGCTGACCGAACGCCTCGGCGACGCCGGCCGCAAGATCCACACCGGCCGCAGCCGCAACGACCAGATCCTGGTCGCCACGCGCCTGTGGCTGAAGGAAAAGCTCGCCCGCGTGGCCGAGCTCAGCCGCGAGGCGGCCAAGGTCGCACTGGACCGTGCACAGGCCGAAGCGCAGCTGCCGATCCCCGGCTACACCCACATCCAGCGCGCCGTGGTTTCCTCGGCGGGCATGTGGTGGGCCGGCTGGGCCGAGGCTTTCATCGACGACGCCATCCGCGCCGCCGACACCCTCAAGCTGGTCGACGCCAACCCGCTTGGCACCGCCGCCGGCTACGGCGTCAACCTGCCGCTGGACCGCGACCACACCACCGCCGCGCTGGGCTTCGCGCGCCTGCAAATCTCGCCGATCTACGCGCAGCTCTCGCGCGGCAAGTTCGAACTGGCCGCGCTGGAAGCGCTCGGCAGCGCCACCCTTGACCTGCGCCGCATCGCGTGGGACCTGTCGCTGTTCACCAGCGCCGAGTACGGCTTCGTCGCGCTGCCGGCGCAGTACACCACTGGCAGCTCGATCATGCCGAACAAGCGCAACCCGGACGTCATCGAGCTGATGCGCGCCACCCATGCCAGCGTGGCCGCCGCGCGCACCGAGATCGAGCAGCTGCTGTCGCTGCCCTCGGGCTACCACCGTGACCTGCAGGCGTCCAAGGGCGCGATCTTCCACGGCTTCGGCCGCGGCCTGGCCGCGCTGGAACTGCTGCCGGCGTTGCTGGCCAACCTGGAGTGGCGCGAAGATCGCCTGCGCGCGGCCATCGATTCGGGCATGTACGCCACCGACGTGGCCGTCGAAGCAGCCGTGGCCGGCGTGCCGTTCCGCGAAGCGTACAAGGCGGCCGCCGCCAATGCCGACAGCGCGGGGCAGGGCCGCACGCCGGAAGGCAGCCTGGCCGCGCGCGTCTCGCCGGGCGCGGCCGCCGACCTGCGCCTGGAGGCGCTGCGCGCGCGTTGGCAGGCGCTGGGCTGAGCCATGGCAGGCAAACACTATCTGGTAATGGCCATGCGCAAGCCCGGTTTCAGCGATGCCGTGGTGCAGCCGCATCGCGACTTCCTGGCCGAGCTGCGGGGCCAGGGCAAGTTGCTGCTCACCGGCGGTTTCGCCGACGGCACCGGCGGCGCCTATGTGCTGCAGCACGTGGACAGCCTGGCGCAAGCGCAGGCGTTGGTGGCACGCGACCCGCTCGTGCTGCAGGATGCCTCCACGCTCACCGTGCACGAATGGAACACCCACTGATTCCACGGATGACCCCATGACCGACCCCCGCGCGCCCATCGCCCCTGCGTTCACCGAGCAATCGTTGCCGCCGTGGCGGCGCGCGGTACTCAAGGTCGGCAGCAGCCTGCTCGCCGCCGATGGCGGTGGCCTGTCGCCGCGCCATGCGCTGGGGCTGGCGCAGTTCGTCTCCACCCATGTGGGCGCGGGGCGAGAGGTCGTCATCGTCTCTTCCGGCGCAGTGGCCGCCGGCCGCGCGATCCTGCCGCGCGCCGCCGAGCAGGGCGCGGCGATGGCCGCCCGCCAGGCACTGGCCGCGCTCGGCCAGGCGCAGCTGATGGCGCTGTGGCAGCGCTTCTTCGAACGGCCGGTCGCGCAGGTGCTGCTCACCCACGACGACCTGCGCAACCGCCGTCGCTACCTCAATGCGCGCGCCACGCTCAACGAGCTGCTGCGCCTGGGCGCGCTGCCGGTGGTGAACGAGAACGACACCGTGTCGGTGGATGAACTCAAGCTCGGCGACAACGACAACCTCGCCGCCATCGTCGCCGCGCTGGTCGATGCCGACGCGCTGTTCATCGCCACCGACATAGACGGCCTGTACAGCGCCGATCCGCGCCAGAATCCGAACGCCGAGCCCATCGATGAGGTCGCCGAACTGGATGCCGGCGTGCTGGCGATGGCCGGCGGCAGCGGTGCCTCGGGCATGGGCACCGGCGGCATGCGCACCAAGCTGGAGGCGGCGGCCAAGGCCGGCGCGGCGGGCATCGAGACCTACCTGTTCAATGGCCGCAGCGGCGAGGTACTGCGCGCGCTGGGCCACGACCGCCTGCGCGGTACCCGCCTGCATCCGGCACGCACGCGCATCGCCGCGCGCAAGTACTGGCTGCGGCACGCGCCGGTGGAGCCGGGCGCGATCCTCGTCGATGCCGGCGCGGCGCGCGCATTGGCCGACAAGGGCGCCTCGCTGCTGCCCGGCGGCGTCACCCACGCGCAGGGCGAATTCCGCCGCGGCGACATGGTGGAGATCCGCACGCCTGGCGAGAACGGCGAGCAGGCGGTGGCCCGCGGCGTCAGCCAGTATTCGGCGCAGGACATCCGCCGGCTGGCAGGCCGGCATTCGCGCGACATCGAAGCCATCCTCGGCTACAACTACGGCGAGAACATCGTGCACCGCGATGATCTCGTGCTGCTGACCGCCTGACCATGAGCGCCCCCATGTCCGACATCAAGACCCTTGCGATGGAATGCCGGCTGGCGGCGCAGACGCTGGCCCAACTCGACGGTGCGGCCAAGGAGGCGCTGCTCTTGGCGATGGCACAGGCGCTGGAGGACGATGCCGAGGCCATCCTCGAGGCCAACGCGCAGGACCTGGAGGCGGCACGCGGCAAGGGCGTGGGCAGCGCGATGCTCGACCGCCTCGCGCTCGATCCCAAGCGCCTGCGCGGCGTGGCCGACGCGCTGCGCGAAGTGGCCGCGTTGCCCGATCCGGTGGGCCAGGTGACCCGCGACGACGTGCGCCCGAACGGCATCCGCGTGCAGAAGGTGCGCGTGCCACTGGGGGTGATCGCGATGATCTACGAAGCGCGGCCGAACGTGACGGCCGATGCCGCCGCGCTGTGCATCAAGGCCGGCAACGGCGTGATCCTGCGCGGTGGCTCGGAGGCGATCCATTCCAACACCGCCATTGCGCGGGCACTGCGCCGTGCACTGGAGGCGCACGGCGTGCCGGCCGCAGCGTTGACCTTGGTCGAGGACCTGCGCCGCGAGACGATGCTCGAACTGTTGCAGCTCAACGAGATCATCGACCTGGCCATCCCGCGCGGCGGGGAAGGGCTGATCCGCTTCGTCGCCGAACACGCGCGCGTGCCGGTCATCAAGCACTACAAGGGCGTGTGCCACCTGTTCGTGGACGAGTCCGCCGACCAGGCCCTGGCGCTGCGGCTGCTCGTCGACGGGAAGGTCTCGCGTCCGGCCGCGTGCAATTCGCTGGAAACATTGCTGGTCCACCAGGCGATTGCCGCGGATTTCCTGCCGCGTGCGGCGCAGGCGCTGCGCGGGCATGGCGTCGAGCTTCGCGGTGACGAGGCCAGTCGCCGCCTCGTGCCGGACATGGTGCCGGCCACCGATGCCGATTTCGCCGCCGAATACCTGGACCTGGTGATCGCCGTGCGCGTCGTGCCGGGCCTGGACGCGGCCATCGCCCATATCCGCCATTACGGCTCGGACCACACCGAGGTCATCGCCACCGGCGAGGCCGCCCATGCCGAACGCTTCGTGCAGGCGCTGCGCTCGGCCGTGGTGATGGTCAATGCGTCCTCGCGCTTCTCCGATGGCGGTGAACTGGGCCTGGGGGCGGAGATCGGCATCTCCACCACGCGTCTGCATGCTTATGGACCCATGGGCCTTGAAGCGCTCACCGTCGAACGCTTCGTCGTGCGCGGCGAGGGGCAGACGCGCAACTTGCCGTAGCCGGCCGCTGCGCCGCCGGGCCCCGCTGCCAGCGGTTCGGTGTCGGCGTGGACGGGGCGCGCGGCATCATCCAGATGCAGGCGCGTGATCTTGCCGCTGACGAGTTGCGCATGCAGCGCATCGCTGGCATGCAGGCGGCGCGCGATGGCCTGCGCGTGCGCATCGGGAAGACGCGACGGCGGTCGTCGTCGCTGGCGAAGCTGGTCCAGTTCGGCCCAGGCGACCAGCAGGATCGACGCTGCGGCAGCGCCCACGGCAAGCATCCAGCCCGCGGCAAGTTCGCCACGGTGGCGTACGAGCCAATCCATCATGCCGTCCGCCTGCCAGTACGCCGGCTGTAGCAGCGGCAGCGCCAGCCAGCCATAGGCGATCCACAGCGCGAGCGTGACCCCGGCCCACATGGCGCGCAGCACGCGCGGCTGGCGATGCGGTTGGCGGATGACCGGGAAAGCGGTGTCGCCGGCGGTTGGCGTGTTCATCGCAGGCCCCGGTCCGGACTGGTCCAGGTTGCGCGCCGCCCGCGACGGCGCAGGAGATGCGTGGGCAGCGCGGCCAGCGTGGTGGTGGCGCTGATCAGCCAGTAGGCCAGTGGATACCAGGCGACCCAGAAGTACGTGCGGCCCACGCGGCGTTCGTAGCGGCGGTCGATCAGCAGGCTGCAGGCGAACTGCAGCAGGCACACGCCCAGCATCAGCAGTTCGGTGTTGCCCGGAAATGCGCCGGGCCACGACGCCGAGGCCTGCCACCACGGCCGCGCCAGCCATGCCAGCGCCAGGGCGGCCACGGTGTGCGCCCATGCCACGCTGAGCACGTACTCGGCGGCGATGGGCCACATGCGGCGCTGCCGCCAATCCAGCAGGCGCACCCCATGGCGGCGGATTACCTCGACGCCGCCCTGCGCCCAGCGCAGGCGCTGCCGCCACAGGCCACGCAGCGTCTCGGGCATCAGGATGAAACACAGGGCATTGGGCGCGTAGCGGATTTCCCAGCCGGCCAACTGCAGCCGCCAGCTGATGTCGATGTCCTCGGTGAGCATGTCCTCGGCCCAGTAGCCGACCTGGTGCAGTGCCGTGCGCCGGAACGCGCAGATCACCCCGGAGACGGTGAAGATGCGGCCGTAGCTGCGCTGGGTGCGCTTGATCATGCCGATGATCGAGGAGAACTCGGCCACCTGCATCCGGCCCAGCAGCGTGGAACGATTGCGGATGCGCGGGTTGCCGGTCACCGCGCCCACGCGATCGCCGGTGGCCAGCGGATGCACCATCCAGTGCAGCGCATGTGCCTGGAGCAGGGCGTCGCCATCGATGCACACCAGATACTCCGAGCGCGCGGCCAGCACGCCCATGCGCAGCGCGTTCGCCTTGCCGAGGTTGCGGTCCAGGTGGATGACCCGCAAGCGTGGGTGAATGGCCGCCAGGGCATCCAGCTGCGCGCCGGTATCGTCGACGCTGCCGTCGTTGATGGCGATCACCTCGTAGCGCGGCCAGTGTTGCGCCAGCGCCGCGCCGAGGGTTTCGCGCACGTTGTCGCCTTCGTTGTGGCAGGGCACCAGTATCGTGACGAACGGCAGTTCTCCCCCGAAACGGGGCGGTTGGTGGCACGGCGGGCTGCGCCGCTCGCGGCGCAGGTAGTGGTACACCCCGCCGCTGATCCACAGGCACGACATGATGACCGGGTAGACGAAGGCGAACTGCGAGGCGATCACGGCGAGCGTGGACATCTACGGTTCCTCGTAGGGGAAAGCATTGGCCGACATCAACGCCTTCGCCGTCCCCAGTGAAGGATGGTCGCGGGCGAAGTCGTACGGATACCAGGCGAAGTGGCGCACGCCCTGGGCCTGCAGGCGCAGCATCTGCCGGCTCAGCGTGGCGGCGGCGATGGGCTTGCCGGTGTTCCAGTCCACCGTCTGCAGTTCGAACACGGTCTTGCGCAGGGCAGGGTCGTGCCGCTTGACCGCCGCCACCAGTTCATCCATCCAGCGTTGCGGGCGCGCGGCCCGTTCCATCCACGGCATGGCCATCAACGCGCTGTGGTCGTAGGCGCGGTTGAAGGCCGCCAGGTCCTGCGCGAACCAGTCCTGGCTGCGCGGGTCGAGCACGGGCATCGCATAGAGGTTGGCCACGGTCTTCAGCTTGGGGCGCCAGCGCTCGGCGGCATCGCGCAGCGAAAGGCTGAAGTCGATTAGCGCCTGCGTGCGCGCCGCCGGCTGGCCGGGATGCAGGTGCGGCAGTTCGTGGTCGCGCAGATAGGCATCGTCATGGAACAGCAGCCCATGCAGGTGGGCGTTGGCGGCCAGGTCTTCGTAGATGCCGCGGATGATGCGCTGCACCTGTGGCCGGGTGAAGTCGAGGCGGAACAGTGCATCGCCTTCCCGGCTGCGCAGGGCGAGCGCCTCGCGCTGCGTGCGGTCGGGCAGTTCGAAGCCCAGTACCGGCAGCCAGCCGAATACCTCCACGCCGGTCCGCGTGCGCAGCTGCCAGGCGACCCGGTTGTAGAGGTCCGCGCGCATCGGCAAGAAGCGGTTGGGAAAGTACAGCGCATCGGCACTGCCGTTGCCGTCCGGGTCGGCGAAGGCCTGCAGGAACACGCTGGTGGGGGCGATCGCGCGTACCTTCTCCAGCAGCGTACCGAGGTTGCGCTCCTGCTGCGCCGGGTCCGGGTCGTACACTGCGTCCAGGTCGACCTGCAGTGCGCGCAGGTTCTGCGGCGCCGGCTCGGCGTACAGCTCGGGCACAAGCTGCGCCACCGTGGGATTGCCGGTGACCAGCAGCCGCGCAATGCCGTGCAGGTCTGTGCCCACTTGTGTCCAGGCACCTTCCAGGTCGAAGGACACCTGCATGCCGAGCGACTCGGCGATGTCGTTGCTGGTGCGGCTGTAGGCGGCATAGGGCCACACGATGGCGCGTGGCGCCTGGCCGGTGTGCGTGGCAATCAGATCGCGGCTGCGCGCCAGGTCCGCGCCGATGCGCCGGGCATATTGGGTGGCGTCCTCGTAGCGGCCGCGCGCCGGATCGTAGATCCGCGTCACCGCGGCCGGCGTACTGTTGCCCTGCGGATTGGACTGCACGCCGTGGTGCAGGTCGTGGGTATGGCTGGCGATCTCCACCAGCCCGCTGCGATGCATCTCGCGCAGTTGGTCCCAGGTGAGGAAATCCTCCCTACCAAAGGCGCGCGGACCGTAATCGATCCGGCGGTCGGCAGGCAGGTCCACCCAGTCGGTCACCACGGCCACCAGCGCGGGAAAGCCGTAGGCACGCAGTAGCGGGAAGGCGCGCGTGTAGGTGCTGCGCAGGCCGTCGTCGAAGGTGAGCAGCACGGGGCGCTCGGGCAACGGCGCACCACCGCGCGCGGCTTCGACCAATTGCGCCAGCGAAACCGGATGGAAGTCGTGCGCGTCCAGCCATTCCAGGTGCGCGGCGAAGTTCTGGCTGTCGGTGGCGTAACGGTCGGGATCTTCGTGGCCGGCCACGTCATCGCGGATGTCGTGGTAGCTCAGCACCAATACCGGGGAAGCAGGGAGGGCGGCACGAATCGGGGCGGACCAGGCAAAAACCGCCGCCAGCAACCACGCCAGCCTGGAACGGAAAATCTCGCGCATTTCATTGCTCCCAGTAGAATGCGGCGTCGAGCCCGACCCGGCGCTCTCGCGCGCCGTCGTAGACCGGTTGCGCCCACGACGCCCCGTAGCGCAGCGAGCGCCCCGGCGCCAGGCGCCACTCGTGTTCGTAGCGCACGCCGGGCACCCACGCGGCGCGATAACCCTGCTGCCAGTAGCGGCCGACGGACAGCGCCAGGCGGTGCAGGAAATGCCGTTCGTAATGTCGCCAGGGACGCTGCGCGAGCCGAACGCCGAGCGTGAGCGAGGTGTCGCGGGCGGGGTTGAAGTAGGGCGCGTCGTGGAGGCTGGCGCGGCTGGCATAGGCACTGCCTTCGGCATCCAGCCACCAGTGGTCGGCCTGCGTGAGCTGCTGCGCGTAGTACGCCAGCACGCTGTGGCGACGATTGCCGTCCGTGTAGGCCAGGCGGCCAAGCGACAGCCGCAGGCCATGGCGTTCATCGTGCTGGTAACGCACGGCGGCCTCCTGGCGGTCGGCGGTGATGCCGGACTGCAAGGCCTGCAACGAGGCGTCCTCCGTGTTGCGCTGGAACTGGCCAGCCAGCGACCAGCGATCGTCCAGTTCCCAGCTCACGCGCAGGTCCAGGCCTGCATCGCCCGGCACGGCGTGGCCGGGCCAGCGCCGGTCCAGCGACGCTTCCAACGCGCCCTGGACGTATTGCAGTCCGACCGCCGCATCGCGCCGGATCACGCGTCCATCGCGCAGGTCGGCCTGGTGTCCGGTGGCGCCCGCACGCATGCGCCAGCGGTGGGCGATAAGCGGAGACAACAGCGAAACGGCGTAGTCCGCGTCGCGGCTGCCGAGCGGGTCATTGTCCGCGCCTGTGCCGTGGCTCGCGCCGCGTGCGGCGGTGAGCTGGCCTTGCCAGCCGCGATGGCGCGCCCAGGTGCGGTCGAGCTGCGCCACGCGGCTGTTGCCCGGGTATTGGGCCAGCAGCCGCGCATGCAGTGGCACGGCGTCGTGCTCGCGCCGCAGTGCGAGCAGCGCCTCGACTTCACCGATCGCCGGCTGCGGGTCGTCCGGTGCGTACAGCGCGGCGATGTGGAAGCGATCCAGCGCCCGCCGCGGCCAGCCGCGCATCAGATACGTCTGGCCCAGCGCGGCATGCAACGTGCCGTTGGCCGGCGCGATCGCCAGCATCGCCTCCAGTTCGGCCTGTGCGGCAGGCATATCGCCGGCATACGTGGCGATCTGGATGCGCGCCAGATCGGCGTCGTAGCGTGCCCAGTTGCGTTGCCGCGCGCGGTGCTCGCGGTCCCACGGATACGGTGGCTGCCGCGCCGCATAGCGGCGCAGGTCGGCCTGTGCCTGTAGGCCCCGTTCCATTTCCAGTTCGGCGAACGCGTGCGTCACCTGCAGCGGGGCACCTGCGGCGCTGTCCTCCAGGCGGGGCGCGAGCAGTGCGGCTGCCTCGGCGGGCCGGCGCAGCGCCAGCAGCGAGTCGGAGACGGTGCCGACCAGGTAAGGCGGCACCGCCACGTTTTCGCGGCGAAGCAGGGCCTGTTCGTCGGCCACCTGCTGGTGGCGGCCAAGCCGATTGAGCAGCAGCAGGCGGTCAAGCCGCGTACGCAGCGCGGCCTGGCGGTCCTTGCCGGCGACCTGGGCCAGGTAGGTGTCGCTGGCGCGAAGCGCTTGCAGTGCGGCGGCGCGCCGTGCGGCTTCGTCGCGGCCCACCGCGCTCCAGCCGATCAGCCGCGCCAGGCGCTTGCTGGTGAGGCGTTCGAAGTCTTCGCCATCCAGCAGGCCGGGTACCGCGCTCGCCTGCCGCCAGGCGGTATCGTTGCTGCCGATGTCGCCCAGCAGGCGCACGCGCTGGCGCAGCAGCGCGCGATCGCCCGGCGCACAGGCCAGGCCGCGCTCGACCTCGGCCAACGCCGCGAACCAATCACCGCGCGTGCGCGCCGCATCGAGCGCGTCCAAGGCCACCGTGCAGGCCGGGGCGGCGACGCAGGCCTGGGAGGTGCAGGCCACGGCCACGAAGGCCACGCGCTGGAACAGATGTCGCGATCTCATGGGTGTAGCCGGTATCGCCGCGAGCGCCGGGTGCGCACGAAGGCGGCGATCTTAGGAAGGCGTTGCTGCAGCGCGATATTCGAATATTCGGAAGCGGCAAGCCGGCGAATTCCGCGTTTCGAGGCGTGCGATCTTTCTCGTTATTCAAAGCGGGTGCATGATGTGGAAACCCGGTCGTTGAACCGCCCGCATCCTCGTGGAGTCCCTGCATGCGTCGTGCCGCATTGTGTGTCGCCGTTCTCGCATTCGCCGTATCGCAAGCCATGGCGCAAACCGCGCCGATGACGCCGGACATCACCGGCAAGCCGTTCGTCGCGCCCACCGATGCCTATGACTACGTCAAGCGCGTGGTGATGATCCCGATGCGCGACGGCGTGAAGCTGCACACCGTCATCGTGGTGCCCAAAGGGGCGCGCAACGCGCCGATGTTGCTCACGCGCACGCCCTACGACGCCGACGGCCGCGCCGAGCGCAGCCGCTCCCCGCACATGAAGGACCTGCTGCCGCAGGGCGATGACGTGTTCGTGGAGGGCGGCTACATCCGCGTGTTCCAGGACATCCGCGGCAAGTACGGCTCGCAGGGCGACTACGTGATGACCCGGCCGCTGCGCGGGCCGCTCAACAACACGAAAGTGGACCACGCCACCGATGCCTGGGACACCATCGACTGGCTCGTGAAGCACGTGCCGGAGAGCAATGGCAAGGTCGGCATGATCGGTTCGTCCTATGAAGGATTCACCGTGGTGATGGCGCTGACCAACCCCCACCCGGCGTTGAAGGTGGCCGCGCCCGAGAGCCCGATGATCGATGGCTGGAAGGGCGACGACTGGCTCAACAACGGCGCCTTCCGCCAGGTGAACTTCGACTACTTCACTGGCCAGCTCACCGAACGGGGCAAGGGCGTGTCGATCCCGCGCGAGGGCTACGACGACTACAGCAACTTCCTGCGTGCCGGTTCGGCGGGTGATTTCGCGCGCGCCGCCGGCCTGGAGCAGTTGCCGTGGTGGCACAAGCTCACCGAGCACCCGGCCTATGACACGTTCTGGCAGGAGCAGGCACTGGACAAGGTGATGGCCAACACGCCGCTCAAGGTGCCCACGATGTGGCTGCAGGGCCTGTGGGACCAGGAGGACATGTACGGCGCCAACCACAGCTACCAGGCGATGGAAGGCCGCGATACGGGCAACACGCTCAACTACCTGGTGATGGGCCCGTGGCGGCACAGCCAGGTGAACTACGACGGCAGTTCGTTGGGTGCGCTGAAGTTCGACGGCGACACCGCGCGCCAGTTCCGCCGCGATGTGCTGCGGCCGTTCTTCGACCAGTACCTGGTCGATGGCGCGCCCAAGGCCGATACGCCGCCGGTGCTGATCTACAACACCGGCGAGAACCACTGGGACCGTTTGCAGCAGTGGCCGCGCTCGTGCGCGCAAGGCTGCGCGGCGCAGGCCCGTCCGCTCTACCTGCAGGCCGGTGGCAAGCTCTCGTTCCAGGCGCCGGCGGCGGGGCAGGGCGAGTACGAGGAGTACGTGTCCGACCCGGCCAAGCCGGTGCCGTTCGTACCGCGGCCGGTGCATTTCGGCGACCGCGACATGTGGACCACCTGGCTGGTGCAGGACCAGCGCTTCGTGGAAGGCCGCCAGGACGTGCTCACCTATGTCAGCGAGCCGCTGACCGAGCCGCTGAAGATCGGCGGCGTGCCGGTGGTGAACCTACAGGCCTCCACCAGCGGCACCGACAGCGACTGGGTGGTGAAGTTGATCGACGTGTCGCCGGACGAGAACGCCGGCGATCCGAAGATGGGGGGCTATGAGCTGCCGGTATCGCTGGCGATTTTCCGCGGGCGCTACCGCGAAGGCTTCGAGACCGCCAAGCCGCTGGCCAGCAACCAGGCGTTGGCGTACCGCTTCGACCTGCCGAACGCGAACCACGTGTTCAAGCCGGGGCACCGGGTGATGGTGCAGGTGCAATCGAGCCTGTTCCCGTTGTACGACCGCAATCCGCAAACGTTCGTGCCGAACATCTACTTCGCCCAACCGGCCGATTACCGCAAGGCCACGCAGCGGATCTGGCACACGCCGCAACAGCCGAGCTTCATCGAGCTGCCGGTGCTCTGAGGCGAAAGGCGCCGCGACCGGACCGGTCGCGGCGCACGCGCGCCTACCGGGGCAGGTCCACCGTCTCGAAATCCGCCAGCGGCGGCACGTACAGGTGCAGGGAGATCGAGCCGTCCGGATGCACGCCGGTGAGGCGGTGGAAGTCCTCGGCCGAATCGAAGGCCGTCTCCGCGCTGGGCTCCAGGCGTGACTGGCCGGCTTCGCACAGCTCTATGTCCTGGCCCTGGACGCGCACGTAGCGGCATTCCTCCAGCGCCCCCTGCAGCACGCGCACGCAGCACTGCGAGGTGCCGTGGTTGTGCACCGGGCTGGCCTGCCCATCGCGCCAGCAGATGGCCACCAGTTCATGCGCCGAGGTGGCGTCCAGCGTGTTGCGCTGGTAGCCCGCTTCGCCGTATTGGCAGAACGCGGCGATGTCGCGCACCGCGATGCGGCAGCGGGCCATGGCGGCCAGGTAGTCGGCGCGGCTGCGGCAGGTGCGCAACGTGGCGATCATGTTCGCCAGGGCGTCGTTGTTCATGCATCCCTCCTCGCGTGGACGGGTTACTTCCAGACCCTAACGCGAATGGCCGGCGATGTCGTCCTCGAACCGGCGCGCGAGGCACAAAGAAAAAGCCCGGAAGGGTTTACCTTCCGGGCTTTCTTGAATCAGTTGGTCGGGGAGACAGGATTCGAACCTGCGACCTCTACGTCCCGAACGTAGCGCTCTACCAGACTGAGCTACACCCCGACTGAGCCGCGCATGATACAGAGGTCACGCGACCTCGGCAAGCATCCCGGCCAAAAAAACTTCACTCGCGGGGCAGCGTGTTCTCTTCCCGCATTTCAAACCACATCCCGTTGAGCACCGCTGCCAGCGAGGCCAGGCCGGTACCGAGGATCCAGGCGAAATACCACATGATCTTTGCTCCAGAAAGGGGGGCGCGGCGTGCGCCCCGGGGGCTCAATAGGCGTTCGGGTTCTGCTGCATTTCGTCGGTCGTCACCTTGCCCTTGAGCACGCGGTACACCCACGTGGTGTAGGCCAGCACGATGGGCAGGAACACCACCGTGGCCAGCAGCATGATCCACAACGTCAGGTGGCTGCTGGAGCCGTCCCACACCGTCAGGCTCGACGCCGGCACGCTGCTGGAAGGCAGCAGGAACGGGAAGATCGCAAAGCCCACGGTGAGGATGATGCCGGCGATCGCCACGCCCGAGGAAATGAACGCCAGGCCGCCGCGGCGGGCCTTGAGCAGCACCGCGCTGCCCAGCAGCCCCACCAGGCCGGCCAGCGGCGCCAGCAGGGTCAGCGGCATGGCCTGGTAGTTGTGCAGCCAGCCACCGCTGGCGCCCACCACCACGGTCTTCAGCAGCGGGTTGCTGGCCGCGTCCGTCACCTGCGTGGAGGTCACCTGGTAGCCCGGCAGGCCGAAGGCCACCCACACGCCGCCTAGGGCGAAGAGCACGAAAGCCACCAGCGCGGCGAGGGCGCCGTAGCGCGCGGAGCGCTCGGCCACCGGGCCATCGGTCTTGAGCACCAGCATGGCCGCACCGTGCGCCACCAGCATCGACACGCTGAGCAGGCCGGCCAGCAGCGCGAAGGGCATCAGCAGCCCGAAGAAGCTGCCGGTGTAGAACACCCGCATGCTGTCATCGAAGTGGTAGGGCACGCCCAGCAGCACGTTGCCCACCGCCACGCCGGAGATCAGCGCCGGAATGAAGCCGCCGATGAACAGCGCCCAGTCCCAGTTGTCGCGCCAGCGCTGGCTGGCCAGCTTGCCGCGGTACTTGAAGCCGACCGGGCGCAGGATCAGCGCGAACAGGATCAGGAACATCGCCAGGTAGAACCCGGAGAAGCTCACCGCATACAGCGGCGGCCAGGCGGCGAAAATCGCGCCGCCACCCAGGATCAGCCACACCTGGTTGCCTTCCCAGACCGGGCCGATGGTGTTGACCACCAGCCGGCGCTCGGCGTCGTTGCGGGCGACGAAGGGCAGCAGCGTGCCCACGCCCAGGTCGAAGCCATCCATCACCGCGAAGCCGATCAGCAAGATGCCGAGCAGCAGCCACCAGATCACCCGCAGCGTGGTGTAGTCGAGCAATACGAAATCCATGAGTAGTCTCCTGCGCTTACGGCTGGCCGCCGGCGAGCGCTTCGGTGCTGAGGGGGGCGTGGGGCGACTTGGGCGCCTGCAGGGAGGGCAACAGCTCGTCCGGGCCGTGCTTGACCGCCTTGAGCATCAGCTTGATCTCGATGACCATCAGCACGGTGTAGAGCAGCACGAAGCCGCACAGCGTGGTGAGGATCTGGTGCAGCGCCAGGCCCGAGGCGGCGTAGAACGTCGGCAGCACGCCTTCCACCGCCCACGGCTGGCGGCCGTACTCGGCCACGAACCAGCCGCACTCGATGGCGATCCACGGCAACGGCAGCGTCCACAGCGCCAGCTTGAGGAACCACTTCTTGTCCTCGAAGTTGTGCCTGCACGAGAACCAGAACGCGATGGCGAAGAAGGCGATCAGGTAGAAGCCGATCGCGGCCATGATGCGGAAGGTCCAGAACAGCGGCGCCACGGTGGGCACGGTATCCATGGCCGCCTGCGAGATCTGCTCGGGCGTGGCGTTGAGGATGTCCTCGCGGTAGCGCTTGAGCAGCAGGCCGTGGCCCAGGTCCTGCCAGTGGCGGTCGAACATCTCGCGCGCCTGGACGTCGTTCTTGTCCTTGCGCAGGCGCTCCAGCGCGCCGTAGGCGAGCTGGCCGCCGCGGATGCGGTGCTCGGCGCGCTCGACCAGCTCCAGGATGCCCGGGATCGGCTGGTTCAGCGAACGCGTGGCGATCAGGCCCATCAGGTAAGGCACCTTGATCGCGAAGTCGTTGCGCTGGGTCTTCTGGTTCGGGATGCCGAAGGCGGTGAAGTCGGCGGGGGCCTGTTCGGTCTCCCACATCGCCTCGATCGCGGCCAGCTTCATCTTCTGGTGTTCGTTGGCGGCGTAGCCGCTTTCGTCACCGAGCACCACCACCGACAGCGAGGAGAGCAGGCCGAACGCCGCCGCGACGGCGAACGAGCGCCGGGCCACGTCGCGATGCTTGCCGCGCAGCAGGTAGAAGGCGCTGATCGACATCACGAATACCGCGCCGGTGACGTAACCGGCCGATACCGTGTGCACGAACTTCGCCTGCGCCACCGGGTTGAACAGCACCGCCATGAAGTCCACCACTTCCATGCGCATGGTGTCCGGGTTGAACACCGCGCCGGTGGGGTTCTGCATCCAGCCGTTGGCGATGAGGATCCACAGCGCCGAGAAGTTGGAGCCCAGTGCCACGCACCAGGTCGCGACCAGGTGGCCGACCTTCGACAGGCGGTCCCAGCCGAAGAAGAACAGGCCGATGAACGTGGCTTCCAGGAAGAAGGCCATCAGGCCCTCGATGGCCAGCGGTGCGCCGAAGATGTCGCCGACGTAGTGGCTGTAGTACGACCAGTTCATGCCGAACTGGAACTCCATGACGATGCCGGTGCCGACACCCATGGCGAAGTTGATTCCGAACAGCACGCCCCAGAAGATCGTCATGCGCCGCCAGACCTCGCGGCCGGTCATGACATAGACGCTCTCCATGATCGCGATCATGAAGGAGAGTCCAAGGGTGAGGGGAACAAACAGGAAGTGGTACATCACGGTCAGTGCGAACTGCAGCCGTGAGAGGTCGACGACAGTCATGTCGATCATGGCTTTGGCGTCCTTTGGACGGTTGGGAGCTGGGCGAATGATCCGTCGCCGATGGTGCGCCCGGCGTTGATCCAGATCAATGCGGCATGTGGTCGCTACGGGCACGCTTGGTGGCCCCACTCCCCGCGCCGCGCACATGCGCCGCATACAATCGGGGTTCCTGCCGTCAGCCTGCCGAGAGCGCATTGGACGCCGACAGCCCGCTTCACGCCGATACCGCCCAGCTCCGCCGCCAGCGCACCGCGCGCCTGGCCGAACTTGCCGCCGGCGCCCGTGGCCGGCAACGTGCCGCGTCAATGGCCGTCGCGCTGTCCGGCATCGGGGTGATCGCCCAGGCCGGGTTGATCGCCTGGCTGGTGCAGGCGGTCTTCGTCTCGCACCGCCCGCTGCCCAGCCTGGCCGTCCCGTTCGGCCTGCTGGTGCTGGTACTGCTGGCGCGCCTGTGCCTGTCCACCTGGGCGCAGGGCGCGGCCGGCGTGGTCGCCGACGTGGCGCGGCGCGCCCTGCGTGGCAGCGTCTATCGCCAGCTGATGGCGCGTGGCCCGCTGTGGCTGCGTGGCCAGCGCAGCGGCGAGCTGGGCGAGCTGCTGCTGGCGCATGGCGAGGCACTGGAGGGCTACTACACCGGCTACCTGCCCGCGCGGCTGGAAGTGGCGGTGGTGCCGCTGGCGATCCTGGCGGCGATCTTCCCGGTCGAGCCCGTGGTCGCGGTCATCCTGCTGTGCACGGCGCCCCTGATTCCCGTATTCATGATGCTGGTGGGCTGGGGCGCGGAAGCCGCAGGCCGCCACCAGCTGCAGGCGCTGGCCCGGATGGGCGGGCATTTTGCCGACCGCCTCAAGGGCCTGGGCCTGCTTCGCCTGTACGGGCGGGGCGAGGCCGAGCTGGGCGGCATCCGCGACGCCGCCGAGGGCGTGCGCGTGCGCACGCTCAAAGTGCTGCGGATCGCCTTCCTGTCTTCCACGGTGCTGGAGTTCTTCGCCTCGGCCAGCGTGGCGATGGTCGCGCTGTACCTGGGCCTGGGCTACCTGGGCATGCTGGGCGGCCATGGCGCGGGCAGCCTGGGTGTCGGCGTGTTCTGCCTGATGCTGGCGCCGGAGTTCTATGGCCCGCTGCGTCGATTGGCCGCGCACTACCACGACCGCGCCAACGCGCTGGCCGCCATCGCCGAGGTGGAGCGGCTGCTGGGCCCCGAGGCGGCGCCTGCCGTTGCCGCGGAGCCCGCGCGCGCGCCGGAGCTGGCACAGGTGCGTGGCCCGCTGCTGGCGGCCCGCGGGTTGTACCTGCGCCCGCACGGCGCGGCTGCCGACGTGGTGGAGGACTTCTCGCTGGAGCTTGCGCCGGGGCGCCGATTGGCGCTGCTTGGCCCCAGCGGCAGTGGCAAGAGCACGGTGCTCGAAGCGCTCGCCGGCTGGCTGCCGCCGCGCGAGGGTCGCATCGTCCTGCGTCCGGGGCTGCGCGTGGGGTATGCCGGGCAACGCCCGTACCTGTTTCACGGCAGCATTGCCGACAACCTGCGCCTGGCCGCGCCGGCCGCCAGCGCCCAGCGCCTGCACGCGGTGGCCGAGGCCGCGCAGGTGATGCGCTTTGCCGCACGCCTGCCGCAGGGGCTGGATACGGTGATTGGCGAGCGTGGCTTCGGGCTGTCCGGGGGCGAAGCGCGTCGCATCGCGCTGGCGCGGCTGCTGCTGCGCGAGCCGGACCTGTTGCTGCTCGACGAACCGACCGCCTTCCTCGATGCGGACACCGAAGCCGACCTGCTCGATACGCTCGGCGCGTTCGCACGCGAGCGCGCGGTGATCGTCGCCACCCACAGCGCCGCGGTGCGCGCATGGGCCGATGCCGCGGTGACGCTGCCGGTGCGCGTGGCCAGACAGGCGGTGACGGCATGAGCGCGCGTGACGCCGATGGGCTGTGGTCGGTCTTCGCGCACCATCGCGGCCGCCTGCTGCTGTGCGCGCTGCTGGTGTGGCTGACGATGCTGGCCGGCGTGGGCCTGCTGTCGCTGTCCGGCGGCTTCCTGGTGGCCACGGCCCTGGCGGCAGGCCTGGCCGCGGATTTCAATTTCTTCTCGCCTTCGGCGGGCGTACGCGGCTTGACGATGGCGCGCATCGGCTCGCGCTATGCGGAAAAACTGGTCGGCCACGACGCCACGCTGCGCATCGCGCGCGACCTGCGCGTGTGGTTCTTCCGCCGGGCGTTGCCGCTGGCACCGGCGCGGCTGGGGACGCGCCGCATCGGCGAACTGATGGCGCGATTGATGTCGGACATCGCCGAGGTGGACGGGCTGGTGGTGCGCGCGATCGCTCCGCTGGCGGCCTTGATGGCCATCGGCATGGCCGGGATCGTGGCGGCGGCATGGATCCATTGGCCGGCGGCGGTGTGGCTGGCGGCGATGGCGGTGGCCATCGGCGTGCTGGTGCCATGGCAGGTGGCGCGCGGCGCGCGCGAACGCGAGGCCGCGCGGGCATCGCAGCGGATGGTGTTGCGCACACTGGCGTTCGAGGGACTGGAAGGCGCGGCGGATCTGGCGGCGCTGGACGCGACGGCCGATTGGATCCATCGGGTCGAAGCGGCGGCCGATGCAGTGGGCGAGGGGGATCGTCGCCGCCGTCGGCGGCTGATGGCGGGGCAGTGGCTGCATGGCGCGTGCGGCGCCGCAGGGCTGGTCGGCATGTTGTGGCTGACGCTGAGCGCCTCGGCCCGCGGCGCGCTGCACCCGGAGATGGCGGCAGCGCTGGTGTTCATGACATTGGCGCTGCTGGAGGTGTGGGCCGGCGCCGGCCTGGCGTGGCAGGCACTGGCGGCCGGTCGCGTGGCGGCGCAGCGGTTGGACGAGATCGTGTCGGTGGCGCCGGGCGTCGTGGACCCCGCGGTGCCGGTGGATGTGCCGGCACGAGGCGAGTTGCGCCTGGAGCAAGTGATGTTCGCCTGGCCGGGCGCACAGCGGCCGGTCCTCGACGGCGTGGACCTGGCGTTGCAGCCGGGCGAGCGCATCGCCATTGGCGGCGACAGCGGCGGTGGCAAGAGCACGCTGGCGTCGCTGGTGTTGCGGCTGTTCGATCCCGACGGCGGCGTGGTGCGTTACGGCGGCGTGCCGCTGTCGGCGTTCGCGCAGGCCGATTGGCATCGGCACGTGGCATGGATGCCGCAGAACGCGCCTGTGTTCGCGGGTAGCGTGGCGGAGAATCTGCGCATCGGTTGTCCGCAGGCCGATGATGCGGCGCTATGGCGCGTGTTGGCGCAACTGCGGCTGGATGCCTGGGCGCGCGGGCGCGAAGGGCTGGAGACGTGGGTCGGGGAGAACGGCGCGACGTTGTCGGCCGGTCAGGCGCGGCGGCTGGCGCTGGGGCGTGCGTTGCTGCGCGATGCGCCGCTGCTGGTGCTCGATGAGCCGACCGATGGGCTGGATGTGGACACGGCCGACGCGCTGCTGGTCGATCTGGCGGCTGCGCTGGAAGGACGCAGCTTGTTGATGATCACGCACGGGGTCGTGCCTGCGGGCGTCGTGCATGCGATGTATCGGGTGCGGGAGGGGCGGCTGGAAGCGGTTTGATTCTTCGGCCTTGCGGCTGGCTTTTGGGTTCTGCGCCGGCTGATGGCGTTGTTTGGCCTTCGATGTCGATCGGCGCTCGTTGATCTTGCACGGCCTGCGGGAGCGGAGCCTTGCGGTGCTTTGCGATCGGCCATGTGAGAGCGGCGGCCGAGGCGTTGATTCCGTTTCCATGCGAGGGTCTGCTCCTTGCATCGCCCGCGCGTTCGGCTTCATCATCGGATTTCCATGGGGATGGAGTTTTGATATGTCGAGGAAGACTTGGTCGGGTGCTGGCCTTGCCGTGGTGTGTTGCGCGCTGGGCCTGCCGGCTTGCGCCGATGAGGGCGCGTCGCCTGCGGCCGCTGCACCGCAGGTGTTGTATCTGCAGGTGCGTGCCGATGTCGCGCCCGATGGCCACATCGTGGCGAGCGCCGATGGCAAGTTGCCCGTGGTGCTGCGCGAGGCCGTCGAGAAGCAGGTCGGGGGATGGCGCTTCCGCCCGGCGATGAAAGAGGGCGTGGCGGTGACCGCCACCACCTGGGTGCGAGTGGCGGCTTGCCTGGTGCCGGATAACGGCAACATGCGCCTGAGCGTCGGATATGTCGCCAACGGCCCGCTGCAGCCGGAGGCGTTTTCATTCTCGCCGCCGGTGCCGCCCAATTCGCTGCTGCAGCAAGGCATTGATACTACGCTGCAGGTGAGCTACGCCGTGCAGCCCAATGGGCGCGGCAAGCTGGAGTCGGTGGGCTTCGAGGACTCGGTGCCCGAACGTTTCCGGACATGGTTCGAGCGTTCGATGAAACAGTGGGCAAGCGAGCAGAAGTTCCAGCCCGAGCGCATCGATGGCCAGGCCGTCACCACGCATCTGCAAACGCCGGTGCGGATGAACCTGGTGGCGCAAAGCACTCCGCGCCGCGAACTCAAGCGCCGGGAGGAAGCGGAGCGACAGGCGCGGCAACTGGCCGAACAATTGAATCCCGCGTGCGTGGCCGCCGCCCAGCCCTATCTGGTCGACAGCACCGTGGCGCTGGATTCGCCGGTCAGTTTCATGGACGCCGGCGGCGGCTGAGGCGGGTCAATGACCCCTGGGAAGGCCCCGGTCCATGGGGCCTGTTCCTTTATCCGCGCGCAGCTTGGCGGGCGGAAGGGTCAGTGCGGGGATGCCCAGCGTGCGTCTAGCGTGCGGAACGGCGTCGAGAGGACGATGCCGCCGGCGTCGTAGGACGTGACCGGGCGCCCGTCCACGCGGACTTCCAGGGGACGCTGACGATTCGGCCAGACCACCCGCACGCGCGTCGAGGCGTGCAGGCTCTTTGCCAGCGTCAGGTGCAGCTGGCCCGAGGATTGCCGGGCTTGCAGGCCGAGCCGGCCGAACGCGGTCGGCAGGCCGTCGATCGCGATGCCTTCCCCGGCCAGCCATGAAAGCGGCGTGCCCGGCAGCAGGACGAGCGCGTCATCCTCCTCGCGCATCAGCATGCCGTAGAGCGTGCGCGCGTATTCCGCACCGATCCACGTATGCGGCATGTCGCCCAGATAGCCCGGATAGCGCAAGCGCGAATGCACCACCTCGGCAAGTACGTGCCACGGCAGCGGACGGCGATGCGCCATCAGCAGCGACAACAGCTCCTGCGCATCGTCCACGCGGTCCAGGTGCACGTAGGTGAGCACGTTGCGCATCTCGTAGGGCGTGTAGGCGAACAGTGCATCGGGCTGTTCGCGCGCGCGCACGTCCGCGAGGTAGCGGTCGAAAGTGGTGCTCAATTGCGGCTCCGGCAGCAGCGCCTGCTGGCCGGTGGGGTCCAGCGCGATGGATACGCTGGTGGGATCGCCGTCGCCCAGGTCGGCCGAGGCGGGGATCACCTCGCCCTGCTTCCACGCGATGGTGGCGCGGAGGGACGCGGCGACCGAATCGCGCAGCAGGGCGTACTGCTCGCGCGCCCAGGTGGCGGTCTTCTCGTCGCCGAGCTGCGCGGCCAGCCACGCGCCGTCCTGCCAGCCTTTGAGCGCCCAGTAATCGTCCCAGTAGCTATGGGTCGGGCTGGAGTAGCCTTCGTGGCTGATCGACGGGGCGATGATGCCGGCAAAGCGCTCCGGCGCCGGCTGGTCGGCCATGTAGCCGGGCACCAGGGTGCGCTGGCGCAGTTCCTGCATGAAGCGCATCGCGGAGATCACCTTGGGCAGGTAATCGCGCACGGATTCGACGCCGCCATCGAGCCGGGCCACCTCGGCGACCAGGTTGATGTACTCGCCCTGGCTGTCGTACTCGATGTCCGAACCGAAGCCGCGGTTGACGCTGCCGTCCGCGTTGAGGATGGGCGAGACCAGGCCGTTCTCGTGAACCGCGTGGTCGGAATACCAGCGCAGGTAGTCGCGGGCGATCTTCGGTTGGCCCATGCGCAGCAGGGCCGAGGCCGTGGCCGCGCCATCGCGGATGAAGGAACGGTTGTAGTTGCGCGGGCCCGGCTGCATTGCCGGCCCGGTCTGGTTGAGCAGCATGTATGCGCCCTGCGCGCGCAGCATGTCCACCAGTGATGGGTCGGGCAGGCGCAGGCCGATGTCGCCGAATCGCCCGCGCCACTCGCTGGCGAGCTGGTCGGCCGCGCGGTCGAAGGCCATGCCGGCGTCCTTGCGCCAGCGCGTGCGATCCAGCGGCGCGGCCGGCGGCAATTCGTTCGTCTTCGGATCGCGCGGCGAGGTGCCCAGCGGCATCGCGACCACCACGTCGCGATGCGCCCCCGGCGCCAGCGACACGCGATAGGCCAGCACCGCCGAGGCCAGTCCATCGGCATCGGCGGACGCGCGCACCTCGGGCACACGGCCGGCGGCCACCTGCGCGGTAGGCTCTTGTTCGCCATGCGCGCCGAAGCCACTCGTCCCGGCGGCGTCCACCGGCGACAACGCCGACAGCAGCACACGCTGGTTGACGCGCACGTCGGTTGCGTCGGCGGTGCCTTCGAGGGTGACCTGCGTGATCGGCGAAACCCCGCCGTGCTGCCACGGCGGATTGACCTGGATCGGCCGTACCAGCAGCGACAGCGTGCCTTGCGCAGGCGCGCTGCCGGTGTTCTCGATCCGGTAGCGCACCAGGGTGACGGGCTGGCCGTTTTCCTGGGTGATCGCCATGGCGTCGTTGCGGATACGCAGGTGCTCGCGCGCCTGCCACTGCACGCTGGGCATGGGCATCCAGCCCTCGCGCAGCGATTGGGTGCGCGCCGAGCCTTCGGCGCTGATGGCGCCCTGTGCGTCGTGCCAGATGGCCTGCACCATGGGCGCGCCCTTGAAGGCTTCGAGGTTGCCGAATTCGTCGAAGATTGATTTTTGCTGTCCGGCCGGCACGCCGACCACGGTCCAGTAGACCTGTTGCTGGTGCAGCTGCGCGGGGAACAGCGCGGCGTTCTCGCGCCCGGCAAGGATCTCCATGCGCTTGGTCGCGGTCATCACCTGTTCGGGGCCGAGCAGGCGCAGGCGTCGAATCTTCGGTGCCGGGCCTTCGAGTCCGGCGAGCAGGCGAAGTGCGGTGGGCTGGAAGGCTTCGGGGGCGGCGAGGAAGGAGACGGTGCCGGCGCTGCCCGGGTCGCTGGCGACATCGCGCCACGCACCCTCGCGCGTGCGTGCCTGCAGCTTGGCGCCGTTACGCGCGCCGTCCCACCACACTTCGAGCCCGCCGATCTTGTCGGCGCGGGGCAGATCGATCTGCAACGACCGCGCGCCGGCCTCGCTGCCGGGCAGGGCGAGCGGCGCACCGCTCCCTTCCCAGACTCGCGCCGCCTCGGTATCGACGCCTTGCAGGCGTGCGGCAGATCGGGCATCGAGCGGTTCGAACTCCAGTACCGACACGCCCCAGTCCGCGGTGCGTTCGGGGCTGGCCAAGCGCAGGTAGCGGGCAGGGCGGGTGGGGAAGAAGAGGTAATCGGTGGCACCACGCGAGTCGGTGCTGGTGTAGACGTCTTCCCACTGCTGCCCGTCGCGCGAGGCCTGGATGCGATAGCCGACCGCAAAGCCGCTGTCCCAGTGCAGGCGCACGCCGGAGACGTCGGCTTCGCGGCCGAGGTCGAGCTGGAACCAGTGGCCCGGGCTGAATGCGCCGCCCCAGCGGGTGGTCTCGTCGCCATCGATGGCGTGTTCGGGCGCCAGCGCGGCGACCTGGCGCGAGGATGCGCTGGCCTGCCATTGCGATCGCGGGGGCAGGTTGTCGCGCTCGGCGGCGTGTGCCAAGCCGATGGTGAGCAGCAGGAGTGCCGGCGCGGCGCGGCGCAGGAGCAAGGACGGACGAGCTGGCATGGGGCGTTCCGGGGGCGGGGCCGCGCCACGTTATCAGCGGGAGAAAACGTTTACATGCTGCATTGCCGCGATATCGGGGGTGGGTGGGCGGCCGGAGGCCGCGGACGTTGGGTACGTCCTGGTCTGGTGGGGGGTGGGCTTGCGATGTGGATCGGCTGGCTGGGTATCGCGCGTGGCCTTCGGGGGCAGGGCCCTTTCGGGACACGCCGTGAATCCATCCATGGAGGCTCGTAGGCGACATCCATGTCGCCTACGGTCCCGAAAGGGCCCTGCCCCCGAAGGCCCGACAGATCACCGCGACGGACAACAAAGGCGACAGCCACACTTCCCCAACGTAGGACTGGCTTGCGCGTGACATGGGAAGAGAAGAGCAAGGATTGAAGAATGAAGAGATGAGAAGCCGAGAAGCAGGCCTGCTTTTGCGTTTGCTTTTGCTCTTCCCCTCAACCTCACCTGCGCGCCCCAAACGAAGTGGGGAAACAAAAGCGCCTGGCGCCGGGCTGGCGTATAGGTTCGTCAGCGGGCCAAGGATGGCCCGCGGCGGCGAGTCAGACAGGATGTCTGACCGAGCCGCGACGAGCCTATACGCCAGCCCGGTGCCCGCACCGTTAGCCAGCACAACAAGCCGCAAACTACGCGCGCGCCATCAAAAAAAAACCATTCCACCAACCCAACAGCGCAGAAAGAAAGTCACACCGAATCCAGAAACCCCCGCACCGCGGGCCCAAAACGCTCGAAGTCCACCAGGAAGGCATCGTGCCCCTGCGGCGACTCAAGCCCGAGGAACTCCGCCTCGGCGCCGCCGGCACGCAACCCATCGGCAATCTGCTGCTGCTGCTGCACCGGGAACAAGATATCGGTGTTGGCACCGATCGCCAGCACGCGCGGCACGCGGATCATCGCCAAACCCGCCATCACGTCGCCGTCGGCGTATTCGGCCAGGTCGAACCAGTCCATCGAACGGCTCAGGTACAGATAGCAGTTCGGATCGAAGAAGCGTACGAAACGCCGTGCGTGGCCTTCCAGGTAGCTTTCCACCTGGAACTCCAGTCCGAACGGGTCTTCATCGGCCTGTTCCGAATCCAGCCGCACGCGGCCGAATCGCCCGTCCCATTCCAGTGCGGAGCGATAGGTGATCACGCCCAGCTTGCGCGCCATGCGCATGCCCGATTCGGGATAGCGCGTGTCGTCGTAGTGGCCGCCGTTCCAGTTCGGGTCCAGGCGGATCGCCTCGCGTTGCAGTGAGCGGATCGCAATCGAAAACGGCAATGCCTGCGCGCTGCCGGAAATGTTGATGTGGCTGCGCGCGATGCCCGGGTGCCGCAGCAGGATCGCCAGCGCCGTCATGCCGCCCATCGAGTTGCCGATCAGGCAGGCCAACTGCGCGATGCCCAGCGCATGCACCACCGCCACCGCGGCGTCCGCGCCGTCTTCGACCGACAGCTCCGGGAAATCCAGCCGATAGGGGACACCCGTGGCCGGGTTGGTCGAGGCCGGGCCGGTCGAGCCCTTGCAACTGCCCAGCGAGTTCACGCACACCACGAACCAGCGGTCGGTGTCGATCGGCTTGCCGGGGCCGATCATCGCTTCCCACCAGCCCGGTTCGGGATTGCCCGCGTTGCGCGCCGCGTGCGCGTTCGGCGACAGGCCGGTGACGATCAGCACGGCGTTGTCGCCCGCGACCGAGAGCGTGCCCCAGGTTTCATAAGCAACGCGCGCACCGTGCAGCGCGCCACCCCGCTTCATCGGGAACGGCGAGGGCAGGGAAAGGAACTGGCTTCCAGCCGGGATGAATTCAGTCATGCGGCGATTCTAGCGGGACGCGTCGCTACGCCGCAGGCGCCGGCATGGATCACTGCATGCCGGGCGCGGCGGCTCATTCGCCCACGATCAGGCGCACCGGCGTGTCGGACGGGAGTTTCACGCGTACCGGTCTGGAGGCGATGTCGTCGGCCTGCGGCATCGCGTTGCCGCTGGGCGAGACGCGCACGAGCACTTCCACTTCGCCCAGCGCGGAGAGCTTGGCCGTGGGCATCGGGCTGTCGCTGTCGTCCAGGCGCACCTTCAGCGGCAACTCGGAGAGCGCGTGCTTCTCCACCGCCACCGGCATCGGTGGGCCGTCCGGGATGCGTGCGATCACGAACACGGTGGTCTGCGGCGGCAAAGCGGTGTGCCAGCCCGGGGCGGCGGCCACTTCCACGTCCAGTCCGCCGGTCGGTGGCGGCGGTGGCGCGAGCGGCGGTTGCCCGGCGTCTGCGCGGGCGGTATTGATCTGCGCCAGCAGGCTCTCGCGCGTGCCGCCATCGACCTGCGCCAGCAACGGTTCCCACGTGGCCGCCGCGGCGGCCGGCTGTCCGGCCTGGCGCTGGGCCACGCCGAGGAACCAGCGGGCGCGCTGGTGTTCGGGCTGCAGTGCCAAGGCGCGTTGCAGCCATTCCGTCGCAGTGGCATCGGCGTGGCCGCTGCCGGCGGCGAGCATGCGCGCCTGCGCGGCGGAGACCAGGACTTCGGCGTGGTCCGGCTGCAGCTTGACCGCGTGGGCGAAGGCGTCGGCGGCCTCGCCGTACTTCTCCTGGCCGAGCAGGGCGCGGCCGAGCAGCATCCAGCCTTCGACCTGGCCAGGGTCGCGCTCGAGCGCGGCACGCAGGTCCGCGACCGCCTCGTCGATGTCGCGCGGGGTGTCGATGCGCGAGGCATTGGCCTCGCGCAGGCCCGCCGGCGTGCCGAGCAGGCCATACAGCACGGCAGTGCCGAGGCCGAGCAGGACGATGGTGGCGAGCACGAAACCGCGCGAATGTGCCCACATCGGCCGCAGCACCCAGGCCAGCACGCCCACGGCGATGAGGGCGGCGATCAGCGCGAAGACGACCATCACCACTCCTGCGGTTCTTCGGGGCCCGTTGCGGCGGGCAGGGCACGCGCGCGGCGGCGCACCAGCACGAGCAGCAGGCCCGCGCCGCCAAGCAGCAGCACGGCCGGGCCGAACCACAGCAGCCAGGTGCGCGATTCGACCTGCGGGCGATACAGCACGAATTCGCCGTAGCGTTCGACCAGGAACTGCTTGATCTGCGCGTCGCTGCGGCCCTGGTGCATCAGGTCGAGCACTTCGCGGCGCAGGTCGTGGGCGATCTGCGCATTGGAATCGGCCAGCGACTGGTTCTGGCACTGCACGCAGCGCAGTTCGGCGGTGAGGGCGTGGAAGCGGGCTTCTTCGGCCGGATCGCGGTATTGCAGCGGCGCCGGGTCGGAGACCGGCTGCGCACACGCCAATGCGCCAGTGCCGGCGAGCGTCAGCGCCACCAGCCAGGCGGCCGCGCGTGCCTTCATGGCGCGGCGTGCAAGGCAGTGGCTCCGGCGGGCGCGCGTTCGAGCCGGGTCAATTGCGGGATCAGCTGTTCGTCGATCACTTCCTGTGTGAGCGCGCCGCTGTACTTCCAGCGCACCATGCCCTGTGCGTCGACCAGGAAGGTTTCCGGCGCGGCGGCGATGCCCCAGTCGATGGCGGTGCGGCCGTCCGGGTCGGCCAGCACCAGCAAGTACGGGTTGCCAAGCTGTTCGAGCCAGTGCAGCGCGTCGGCGCGTTCGTCCTTCCAGTTGTAGCCGATCACCCGCACGCGCTTGGTCAGCGCGAAGCGGGTGAGGATGGGGTGTTCCTCGCGGCAGGTCGGGCACCAGCTGCCCCACACGTTGAGCACGTAGGGTGCGCCGCGCAGGTCCGCGGCGGTGACGCGGATGGAGGCGTCGTGCAGCAGCGGCAGGTCGAACGCCGGGGCTGGCTTGCCGATCAGCGCCGAGGGCAGGCTGTCGCGATCGGCGTTGCCGGAGCGGTGCACGCCATACAGCAGCAGCGCCAGCACGGCCAGGAACAGCACCACGCCGCCGACGAGCAACGGCAGGGACAGACGGCGGGTGGACGGTTCGGACATCAGGACTTCTCCGGAAGACGACGGAAGCGCCGGTCGGTGGCGGTGACCAGCCCGCCCAGCGCCATCAGCAGCGCGCCGAGCCAGATCCAGCGCACGAAGGGTTTGACGTGGGCCCGCACCGCCCAGGCGCCGGCACCGAGCGGCTCGCCCAGGGCGACGTAGACATCGCCCAGCGGACCGGGCCGGATGCCGGCTTCGGTCATGACCTGGCCGCCGCTGGCGTAGCGCCGTTTCTCCGGGGTGAGAACGCCGAGTTCGCGGCCGCCACGCAGCACGGTCACGCGCGCCATGTCGGCACTGTAGTTCGGGCCCTGCACCGGGTCGAGGCCGTCCAGGCGCAGGTCGTAGGCGCCGATGCGCAACTGCTGGCCCGGGGCCAGGGCGACCTCGCGCTGCACGCTCAGCGATTCCACCAGCAGCGCGCCGGCCAGGAACACCGCCACGCCGCCGTGTGCCAGCAGCATGCCGGTCATTTCGGCGGTGAAGCGCTGGCCTGGTGAGGCGGCACGCAGGCGCAGCCAGGCAAAGCGCGCCGTGCCCAGCAGGACCCAGGCCGCCGCGGCGACGCCCAGCGCCGCCTTCCACCGGCCCTGCGGCGCCAGCGCCCAGCCCAGCACGCCGGCCGCCAGCGCCAGGCCCAGCCACGGCAGCAGCAGGGCGAGCAGGCGCGAGGGCTGGTCGCGCTGCCAGCGGGTAAGCGGGCCGAATGGCAGCAGCAGTACCAGCGGAGCCATCAGCAGCACGAACAGCGTGCCGAAGTACGGTGGGCCGACCGAGAGCTTGCCCAGTGCCAGCGCATCGGCCAGCAGGGGATACAGCGTGCCCAGCAGCACCATCGCGCAGGCGCAGGTGAGCAGCAGGTTGTTGGCCAGCAGCAGGGTCTCGCGCGAGGTGGCGGCGAAGCCTCGGCGCGGGTCCTCCGCCGCCGGTGCCAGCGACGGGGCGCGCAGTGCGTAGAGCAGCAGCGAGCCACCGATCACCAGCGCCAGGAAGATCAGGATGAACAAGCCGCGCGAGGGATCGGCGGCGAAGGAATGCACGCTGGTCAGCACGCCGGAACGGACCAGGAAGGTGCCCAGCAGCGAGAGCGAGAACGCGGCGATCGCCAGCAGCAGCGTCCAGCCACCGAAGCTGCCGCGCTTCTCGGTCACCGCTTGCGAGTGCAGCAGCGCCGCGCCGGCCAGCCATGGCATGAAGCTGGCGTTCTCGACCGGGTCCCAGAACCACCAGCCGCCCCAGCCCAGTTCGTAGTACGCCCACCAGCTGCCCAGCGCGATGCCCAGCGTGAGCAGCGCCCAGGCCACGTTCGTCCACGGCCGCGACCAGCGCAGCCAGCGCGCGTCCAGGCGGCCGTCGAGCAAGGCGGCGATGGCGAAGGCGAACGGCACCGCGAAGCCGACGTAGCCGGCGTAGAGCATCGGCGGGTGGATGATCAGGCCCGGGTCCTGCAGCAGCGGGTTGAGGTCGCCGCCCTCCGGCGGCGCCGGCAGCAGCCGTGCGAACGGGTTGGAGGTGAACAGCAGGAAGGCGAGGAAGCCCAGGCTGATGAGCGCCATCACGCCGAGCACGCGCGCCACCACCGGCAACGGCAGCGAGCGCGAGAACACCGCCACCGCCGCGCTCCACAACGCCAGCACCAGCGTCCACAGCAACAGCGAGCCTTCGTGGGCGCCCCACACCGCCGAGTAGCGGTACACCAGCGGCAGCAGCGAGTTGGAGTTCTCGGCGACGTAGGCCACGGAGAAGTCCTGCCGCACGAAGGCTGCCGTCAGCACGGCGAAGGCGCCGCCCACCAGCAGCAGCTGGGCCATCGCAGCCGGGCGGGCCACCTCCATCCACGCCACGTGCCCGCGCTGCGCGCCAGCCAGCGGCAGCACCGCCTGCAGCAGCGCGACCAGCAGGGCGAGGATCAGCAGGACCTGGCCGAGTTCGGGCAGCATCAGGGCAGGTTCCGGTTCGAATCGCCGCGCCGTGCTGCCGTCACTGCGGCCCCGCCACGACGTCGTGCTTGCGGTGCGCCGCGCCCATCTTGTCGGCGACTTCCTTGGGCATGTAGTTCTCGTCGTGCTTGGCCAGCACGTCCTCGGCGACGAACACGCCATCGCGCATCTGCCCGGTGGCGATGACCGCCTGGCCTTCGCGGAACAGGTCCGGCAGGATCTTGTCGTAGCTCACCGGCAGTTGCGCATCGCCATCGGTGACGCGGAAGTGGGCCTGCAGCGATCCCGCGGCGCGCTGGAACGAGCCTTTCTCGACCATGCCGCCAAGGCGGAAGCGGGCGTGGTCGCCGGCATCGCCGCGCAGCACTTCGGAGGGCGTGTAGAGATAGGCGACATTGCGCTGCAGGGCCAGCGCCACCAGCGTGGTGGCCAGGCCACCTGCCAGCACCAGCAGCAGCACCCACCACAGGCGACGGCGACGGGTCGGGTTCATCGCACCAGTTCCGTTTCGGTGGCGGCCGCGCGCGTGCGCTGGCGCTGCCGGCGCGCGGCGGCCTGGCGCAGTGCGCGGCGTACCTGCCAGCGCGCGGCCAGCACGTCCCACAGCAGCACGATGACGAACACCGCGTAGGCGGCGATCACGTAAGCCAGGTAGTTCATGCCGGCTTCTCCGCTTCGCCCAGGCGCGCGACCCAGTCCTTGCCGGCCTCGCGGCGCAGGTTGTCGGCGCGTGCGCGCAGCAGCAGCGAACCGGCGAACCAGAACTTGGTGGCCGCGACCATCAGCCACAGGGGCAGCAGCATCGAGCCGTCGATGCTCGATTCGCCGAACAGGCGGATGCTCTGGCCCTGGTGGAGCGAGTTCCACCACACCACGGAATAGCGGATCACCGGCAGCAGGGCGACGCCGACGATGGCCAGCAGGCCGGCGGCACGCGCGGCATTGCGGTGGTCGTCGATGACCTGGTACAGGCCGATCACGCCCAGGTAGAGGAACAGCAGGATCAGCTCGGTGGTCAGGCGCGGGTCCCAGTCCCACCACGCGCCCCACATCGGCTTGCCCCAGATGCTGCCGGTGAGCAGGGTGATGAGGGTGAAGGCGGCGCCGACCGGGGCGCAGGCCATGGCGAGGATCTCGCACAGCTTGATGCGCCAGATCATCGCGATGGCGGCATACAGCGCCATCAGGCCGAACACGAACAGGCTCATCCACGCGCTGGGCACGTGGATATAGAGGATGCGGAAACTGTCGCCTTGCTGGTAGTCGGCCGGCACCACGAACAGCGCCTGCCAGAACCCCAGCGCGGCCAGCACCGCGCCGGCGGCCAGGCACCACGGCGCCCAGCGGGCGGCGAAACGATCGAATACCGGGGGCGAGCCAAGTTGGTGGAACCAGCGGACGAGGCGATTCATGCGGTGGCGACGGCTCCGGCTTGGGGTGTTACGGCGTGGCTCAGCTCAGCGAAATACGGATCGCCGCGGCGGCCGCCAGCGGCGCCAGCACCAGTCCGATGACCAGCCCGGCCCCGAGCAGCAGCAACGGCGCGGACGGGTCCAGTCCCTGCGTGCCGGCGGCGACGCTGCCCGCGCCGAACACCAGCACCGGCACGTACAACGGCAGCGCCAGCAACGCCACGAGAATACCAGAGCGTTTCATGTTCACCGTCAGCGCCGCCACCACCGCGCCGAGCAGGCTGAGCAGGGGCGTGCCGAGCAGCAACGATGCCAGCAGCACGGGCAACTGGTCATGCCGCAGGTGCAGCAATTCGCCGAGCAGCGGCGTGGCGACGATCAGCGGCAACGCGGTGACGACCCAGTGCAGCAGCACGCGCACGAGCACCAGCCAGGCCAGCGGCACGGGGGCGAGCACCCATTGTTCGAGCGAGCCGTCGTCGGCGTCGCCGCGGAACAACGAGTCGAGCGAGAGCAGCCCGGCGAGCAGCACGGCCAGCCACATCACCGCAGGCGCGACGAGGGAGAGGGTGTCGGCATGGCCGCCGAGGGCCAGGGCGAACAGCACGGCGATGAGCAGGGCGAACAGGGCCGGCTGCAGGGCATCGCCGCGGCGGCGCCACAGCAGGCGCAGGTCGCGCACGATCAAGGCACGCGAGGCCTGCCATAGCGAGGGCAGCGGGGCTGGCGCGCTCATGCGTCCGCTCCCAGGGTGAGCATGCGCGTGCGCACCGGCGGTGCGGCGTAGGCGCCATGCGTGGTGACCAGGGCAGCGCCACCGCCGCGCAGATGGGCGGAAATCATGCGGTTGACCAGATTGATGCCGTCGAGGTCGAGGTTGGCGTAGGGCTCGTCCAGCAGCCACAGGGGGGCGGGCGAGAGCCACAGGCGGGCCAGGCCGAGCCGCTTCTTCTGGCCGGCGGAGAGCTGGCGCACGAGGGCGTCCTCGTAGCCGGCCAGCCCGGCGATGGCCAGGGCGTTGCCGGGCATCTGGCGTGCGCGCCTGCCTTGCAGGCCGCAAAGGAAGTTGAGGTTTTCCAGGGTGGTCAGGTCGGCCTTCAGGGCGGGCAGGTGGCCGAGGTAGGCAATGAAACGCGAGCGGTCCACGCGCCTGGCCGGGCGGCCGTCGATTTCGATCTTGCCCGCGTCCGCGCGCAGCAGGCCGGCGAGCACACGCAGCAGGGTGGTCTTGCCGGCGCCGTTGTCGCCCTGCACCAGCAGGGCTTCGCCGGCATCGACCTGGAAGTCGAGCGGGCCGAACACCGCCTCTTCATTACGGCTGAAGCTCAGGGCCTGCGCGGCGAGCAGCGGCGGCGCGGCGGACGGGGTGTCGGTCATCAGGGGGCTTTTTGCGATGCTTTATCTTGAAGCTGGGTTTGGATTGTATCTGGGGTGGTGAGGGTTTCGGTTGCCTTGGGTTGGTCGCTTTTGCGTGCTGTTCGTGTGTCGCGCGGTGGCTGGGGGGTATGCCCTGGTGGGGGACGCCAAAAACCGCATCCATGCGGGGCTCGGCGGGCGGCAACAAAATAAACCCCCCCCCCCCCCACCGCCAAAACCCC
>Ga0310344_10000264_pt1 | contig 43320 bp, 57 predicted proteins | sample HC15DNA20200_MG_FD_203801 | JGI IMG/M metagenome (GOLD analysis project Ga0310344, IMG submission 203801) | Marine microbial communities from station ALOHA, North Pacific Subtropical Gyre - HC15-DNA-20-200_MG | ecosystem: Environmental > Aquatic > Marine > Oceanic | place: Pacific Ocean: North...
AAGAAGGCTACTTCCTAGATGTACTTGAGTTGCCAGGTCCAATAGCACCAGATGGTGATGTTATGAGATTCAGTGCAACAGAAGTATCAGTAAGAATGCGTAATAGGATGCCTGTTCTTGGACCATTGCTGGCACGACAGGAATCAGAATTGCTCGATCCGCTCATTAAGCGTACTGCATATATATTAACAAGAGCAGGAGCATTAGGCGAAATGCCAAAGGAAATGTCTGAAGGATTTAGAGTAGAATACTTAAATCCAATATCTATATCAATGAGAAGTGGCGAAGTTAATTCAATGGTACAGTTATTTGATATGATTATGCCACTTGCACAGATTGACCAAACAATACCAATGTATTTTAATACTCAGCAAATATTGAAGAATACTGCTGAAATACTGCAAGTGCCTCCTTCTAACTTAAGAACTGAGGAAGAAGTCCAAGCAATGATACAGCAACAAGAAGAGGCAAGACAGTTGCAACAGGAACAACAACTTGCACAGACAGCAGCACAAGTAGATGAAAGTCAGGCAAATGCTGAAGCTACAAGAGCACAAGCTAGAGCAGCATGAACTTTCCTTTTTCTGAGAGAAAACTAGAAATCGATTTATTTCGTGATGTATTTAAAGGAGAACAAGGAAAAGATATTCTTGCAATACTTGCTAAGAAATTTCATGTTTATAAGTTTATGCAAACTCCTGATCCTTATGTCTCTGCCTTCCAAGAAGGTCAAAGATCAGTAGTAATTCAAATAATGGAGATATTAGAAACAGATCTGGATGCTCTAAAAAGGCGATTAGATCTACAACAAGAAGCAAAAGATAAAAGGAGAATATAATGGAAGAAACTGTAGCCCCTGAGGAATCAGGACAAGTTACTGAAGAGGTAAATCCGCTTGCATTTGATGCTGGTAGTTTACCCGAAGGCTTGAGGGCAGAACCAAGTCTTCAAACATTTGACTCAGTAGATAAACTTGCAAAGTCCTACGTTAATGCAGTCAAGAAAATAGGTTCAGATCCTTCATCTATGGTACAGTTACCAAGAGAAGGTGAATCTTGGGATAACTTCTATAATCAAGTTGGAAGACCTGAGACTCCAGAAGGATATGACTTTGGTGATGATCCTGAAAATACTTTAGAGTTTTACAGGAATGCAACTCACCAATTAGGTCTAACTCAAGAACAAGCACAAGGTATGCTTGACTTGTATGCATCTGTACAGGAAGATCAAATGAAGCACGATAATCAGGCTTCTGCTGATTTTGCCATAAATAGTGAAATTGAATTAAAACGTGAATGGCAAGCCTCATATGATGCAAAAATGGATCAAGCACAAAGAGCGTTTAAACAGTTTTCAACACCTGAATTAGATAAACTGATTGATGAAACAGGTCTTGGGAATCATCCTGAGTTTATTAAAACCTTTGCAAAAATCGGTTCTATGATAGGTGAAGATCGTCTGGTAGTAGGTACAGGATTAGGACAATCTGGTATATCCCCACATGATGCAAAAGCAGAAATTCAGTCTCTTTATTCTGATACTGAGTTTTCTAAATCATATAGGGATAATACGGATCCTGGTCATAAGGCTGCTATGGACAAGATGGATAAGTTATTTAAAACAGCTTATCCTGGACCTTAATGCCAAATAGAAAAGAACGAAGAAGATAATCGCAAGACCTTCTAACTTTTTTTCTGCGACCCAATAGGATAATCGCTAGGCTGTTGTTTTAGTTGCATACGCCTCATGGCGTACTGCGTTTTTTTAATCTATATTTTATATGGAACAATATGCCAACATTTAGTGATATTGAAACCTCGTATGTCCAGCGTTATGCTGCGGATGTACAGCATGTCTTACAGCAAAAGACTACCAGGTTGAGGAATCAGGTATCCCAAAAACTTGATTGTTCAGGGATTGCAGAATTCATTGACCGCATTGGTAATGCTGCTGCTGAGAATAAGAATGCAAGGTTTGCAGATTCTCCTGTACAGTCCATCGCTCATCAGCGCAGGAGAGTTACAGCACGACCATATCATGCAGGGTTCTTTGTAGAAGGTTTTGACACTCGTAGGATGAACTATGATGTCTTTCAGCCTTATGCAGAAGCAACAAGCATGGCAATGGCTCGTAAAATGGACGAAATCATTATTGATGCTGCCTTTGGCTCTGCATATCAGTCAGAAGGTGGAGCAATGGATGGAGCCACAGAAGTAGTATGGTCTTCAAGTAGCACAGTAAAAACACTTTCTGGTGCAACAATTGGAGATCAGTTTATTCCTGCTACTTTTGCTTATCATGCATCGCCAACTGCTCGTACGAGTGGTACAGCAACTAACTCTGATTTCCCTTTAACAATTGATAAACTGCTTCGTGCAAGACGAATACTTGCCCAGAATGAGGCAGATCAATATGATGAAGGTGGTAATCCTCTCTTTACTATTGTGTGTTCACAGGCTCAAATTGAAGCCATGTTGCACCTTGAAGCTGTACAGAGTGTTGATTACAACAATCTTCGTGCATTGGTTGAAGGCCAGACTAATTACTTTGCAGGATTCCAGTTTATTCGTTATGAAAAACTGCCTGTACTTGATAATACGAATGGCATGAGCCACGCAAGTAATGCTGGTGAAAAGGTATTAGCCTTCCATCCTCTAGGGCTTGCCCTGTGTGTCTGGATGGATCCAGTAACTAAAATTGAACAACGTGCAGATAAGAGCTTCACTCCATATGCATATTTTGAAATGGATATGGGTGCCGTGCGTGTCTGGGAAGAGATGGTTGTTCAAATTGACTGTCTTAAAGTAGCTTAATTAATTTTGAGTCCTTTTAGACGAACGCTTAACAATTAATTAAGGAGCCAATATGGCAAATGTATACGGAACCCAACAGACTAAGGCGAATTCTGTACCTATGAAAATGGGCGATGCTCATTCAATGGGTGGAAGAATGCGTATTTTGTCTGATTCCTATCTTATCCCTGCTGCAGCAGATGTTAACATTGGTGATGTACTTACCATTGGTGAACTGCCAAAAGGGGCAAGAATATGGGAAGCACACTTAGGTGTCGATTCAACAACAGGAACAGCAACACTAGCATTAGGCACAATAGTTACATCTGGTGGTGTTACTACTACTAATGCTATTGCACTATTACCTGCGGTTGTTCATTCATCCGACTTTAATCGTAGTATTCAAAGCGGACAGAATGCGACTACAGCAAGTGTAGTACCATTGTCGTATCCTGATGGTGCAACAATTATAGTTACCAATGGCACTGCAAAGTGGACATCGGCTAAGACTATAACGTGTACTATTAAGTATACTATAGACTAAAACCTATAGGGGTATAGAGACTTATTTCGCTAATAAGGCTGGAATGGTCCAGTCTTCCAATCCATGGTCAATAAGTAGCTATGCCCCTTTTATAAAAGGAAAATATGAATAAAGTTAGTGTAGCTAATCTTGCGTTATCTAACTTGGGGGAAGCTCCAATTCAGAATCTTACTGATAATAATGCAAGAGCAAGAATCGCAAGTTCTAGGATTGATGATGTAATTCGATCTGTGCTGAGAATGCATGATTGGAACTCTGCAATGAAGAGAATTGCATTAACTAAATCTAATGATCCTTTATTTGGATGGAATTCAACATTTGAGTTACCAGCAGACTATCTTAAGGTAATTGAGGTTTGGCCTGTATCCAGGTACAGGGTGCAAGGTAAGGAGATACTTTCAAATGAAGCCTCATTAAATCTTTTATATATATATGAGCCTACAGATATAAACTCCCTAGATGTACTCCTTGCAGAATCAATTGCACTTAAACTTGCAGTTGAAATGTCTGAAACATTGACAGGGAAAGATGGGCTTAAAGAGAGAATGATGCAGAAATACCTGATGGCACTGCAAGAAGCCAGATCTGCTAATTCCAAAGATAAAACTCCTGAACACAGGGAAGAATCAACATTCTGGAATGCACGAAGGAGAGCGTCTGGACAGCCTCATAGAACCTGGTCAACACCATCTACAGGTTATGCGGTACTTAACAATTTTGTTCCTCCTGCATCGTGATAAATGATATACGAATTTCAGCAACCCAGATTTACAGAAGGCGTTCTCGCTAAAAGCCTTCAAGGGCGATCCACAGAAGAATTCTACCTTTATGGTGTAAAATCAGCACAGAACATGATCCCTCTTCTTGAGGGGCCCATGATCAAAAGACCTGGAACAATACATGTTTCAAGTGCTGGACATACAACATCACGATTATTCCCATTTTATAAAGGCGGTGAAGAAGCATATGTTGTAGAAATAGGCTACGACAACAGTGCATCTCCAACTACACTTGCATGTACTGCTTCAAGCGGATCCACAACCATAACAACAACTGGCAATACTAATACTATAGCTGTTGGTCAGCATGTATATGGAGCAAATATTGATGGGGCTGCAACAACAGCATATCCAAATACAAATAAAGATTCATCTTCACAAGTTGCCTCAATAACAAATCCTACAACTTTTGAAATAACAAATGAAACTACTTCAACAGTAAGCGCAACTTTAAGTTTCAGTAACAAGCCCTTTATTCGTATATATTCACAGGATCGGCTTTTAAATGTACAAGGCACATCAAATCCATATGTCATAAAATCACATAGATGGATTGTTGACAGTAATATTGATGAAATTGCAACACTGCAAGTAAGTCAAAGTGGTGACGTACTATTCTTTACATGTCCTACCAGAGTACCATTCCTGTTATCACGAACACTTGAACCTACAAATACTGCTCGTGCAGAAGATGATAGTGTATGGACAATTAGTCAATATGTTGCAGAAGATGGACCTTACCAAAGTGTAAATGCGGATTTAACCAAATCTTTTCTTGTTACTGGAACAACAATTGAAGAAGATGTGGGTGATGTGGCATTTAAAACTGCAACTAATGAAGTTGTTGTATCAAATCATGGATTGCAAACTGGACAGAAACTTAACCTATATGTTGCAGATACTACAAGTGATCAAACTGGTAATACACAAATCATCGTAAAAGATGGGACAGTAGATCCAACTGTAACAACAGATGTGGCTGTTGCTGATTCTGGTGGTCATATCCAATTTACAACAGTAAAATCCCATGGATTGAGTGATAATGATATTGTCCAGTTTGGTCATAATGGTGGATCATTACCTGGAAATATTAGTGCTGGTGTAAGTTATTATGTTCATACTGCTGCATATAAAACATTTAAGGTATCTACAGCAGAAGGCGGTTCTGAAGTTGCACATAGTAGTGATGGATCAAATGTATTCTTTGGCTCTAACTCTGCAACAAGTTTTGGAGATGGAGATCCATTATTAGGATCTGCAGATAACCTATCAGAATCATGGTGTACTAATGCTGGAAAGGATAATCATTTCTATGTTGTATATTCAACCAATGCAACATTCCAGATTTCAGACGGACATACAAATAAATCATTTGACATGGGATTCAGGGATGCAGATTCAGCAGTTCCTCCAACTTCAGGTGTCCAGTTCTCTGGGAAAGTTACCTTAAAAAGAGTTGTCCATGCTAAAGGTGCAAGTATCACAGTAAAATCAAGAATAAAGTTATCTACAGGATGGGTAGATGCTACTGCCTCTAATGGTGGAGAAACATTTACGGATGCTGATATTGGCAGAATGATGAGACTGAATACTCTAGCCGATCCATCAACAAGACGAGGTGGCATTCGATGGGGGTGGGGTAAAATAACCGAAATAACGAATATATCTACCTGTGTGGTAAAATTAGAGACAGATCTATCCCCGAACCCTGATACTACAAATGGGACCCCTGAGTGGCGATTAGGAGCTTTTTCAGGCTATATTGATTATTCTACTGGAGCATTCACAGGATTAGGGTATCCCAAATTGTCCCAAATCTATCAGCAACGCTTTGTATTTGCAACAACAGAATATGAACCATCAACTGTCTGGCTCTCTCGTACAGGGAACTTTTACGCCTTTTCTCCTACAGAATTAGAAAATCAGGATACTCCAGTAATAACAGGAGGAGTAACAACAGAGGTTATATCCGACTCAAATGCAATAAGTTTTACAATAGATTCTGATACATTGGACGAAATTCAATGGTTGATGGATTCAAAGAAACTTGCACTTGGTACTTCCGCAGGAGTTTATTTTCTCTATGGAACAGAAACAAACCTTGCAGTAAGCCCAACACGCTTCACTGTCAGTAGAGAAACTTCATATTCCGCATCTTCCACACAGCCAGTAATTGTATCAAATGTTATCATTTATCCACAAAGAGGAGGACGAGAAATCCAGGAATTAGAGTTCTCAGGAGCAGAAGATCAGTGGTTGCAAAGTCGTATATCTATGAAGGCATACGATATGATTGCAGAAAGCAGTGTTATCAAGGTAGATTGGCAGGAACGTCCTAATCCTATTATCTGGATGGTTATGGATAATGGTCAGGTTCTTACTCTAAGCTATGACAGATCAGTTAAATTCAAGGCATGGTCAGTTCATACTTTAGGAGGTGCATATCAGGGTGGGATTGCAAAAGTTGTGGATATAGCAATAATACCACGCACAGATTATGATCAGGTATGGTTCAAGGTCAAAAGAACAATAAATGGCTCTGATGTTGAACATATCGAAATATTAGGCAGATTCCCTTCAGAAAATATTATTACACGCAATGAACTTGTATTCCTTGATTCTGCAAAAATACACAAAGCTGTTAATCTGCTTGTTGACTCATCAGGTAATCCTGAAAATCCTCTTGTAAATGGGGGATCTCAAACTGGAACTTCTCTTACAGTAGATGGTGCAACTGTTGTTCCTGCCGTTGGGACAAGATTCATAATTAGGAAAGCTGATGGAACAGCAAGTACAGATACAACTATTTATGAAATAGCAGCATCACCAGCAAGTACAACAACTTCTTGGAAACTTACTCAGGCGTTAGTATCTTCTCCTGCTGATGATGCAGTTATTGAGTTTAGATTAGACAAACTTACAATAGCGCATCTTGAAGGACAATCTGCAGGGATATGCACAAATGGTATGGAACATGCCAATAAAACTGTTGCAAGCAATTTAGCTACTCTAGATCATAATCTCGCAACAACAGCTGTGTCAGGATTATCATATACTGCTCAAATGGAAACATTAAGTCCTCCTACGCCTGATAATCAATATAATTTTAATAAAAGATTGCTAACATTAACTGCATTAGTACAAGAAAGTTTAGGTATTGAAATTGAATATAATGAAACATCAGAAGAAATGTTATTTCGATCAACTCAGCAGAATACTGGAGAACCTATTGATTTCTTTAGTGGTTTTAAGAAATCCTCACTATCTGGGATTGGCTGGCAAGCCCATTCTGTTATAATTAGGAGTATAAGCCCATTACCTATGCAGATTAATTCCTTGTCAATTGAAGTTGAAACAGGTGGGGCATAATGGACATTGCACTTAGTAATCCTGTCAGCTTTATTCCATCGAAATATACACAAACAGAATTTCGAGATGGAATAGTAGAAATCCAAAATAGGATGGAAAAGCATGCCAAATCTACAGTAGAAGAACATGTAATAAACCAAAGATTCTTAGACAAACAATATTTAAGAGAATGGAGTAGCCCTGCAGGAGAGTTCATTGTTACTAAAATACATAAAATAGAACATCCCTTCTTTTTAATGGCAGGAATTATGTCTGTTATTACAGAAAAAGGAGAAGAATATATATGTGCTCCCTATTATGGTATTACATCTGTTGGTACTAAAAGGATTATATATACACATACAGATTGTATATTTATAACTGTACATCCTACAGAATTGAAGGATCCAGACGAGATAGAAAAAGAAGTTATTGCATCAGACTATACGGAATTGGAGGACGAATGACTTATATTGCAGCATCTGCTGCCTTTTTGCAGTTAGGCATGAATTACATGGGGGCACAAGCTGCTAAAGCAGCTGGTCAAGCCGAAGGCAAAGAATACGATGCTCAGGCATTACATACTTTATTAACAGCAAAATGGAATATTGGAAATATACAACAATCTGGTTTTCACCAGGAAATAGACTTATTTGATCAGGCTGGTGAGAAAAGGGGGTTAATAGCAAGATATGGCACTCAACAACTAGGCAAGATGAAAACAGCTTTGGGTGCTAGTGGTGTTCGTATGGATTCTGGGACATCTGCAGATTTGATAATTAAGTCAAGATTAGATAATGCAACACGCCTTCTTCAAAATCAGGAAGCTCTTTCACAATCCTTAACTAATTTAAGATTTAAAACACAAAAAACTGTGGAAGAAACTGCTCGTACAGCTAATGAAAGATATGCTAAATTGAAACGTATGGGAGATATTGCAAGACAAGGTGGGAATGCTGCTCAATTTGCAGCAATGATGGGTGGACTTGTTAGTGCTGGCAAGACATTCCATTCGCTTGGTGGCGTTGATTGGCTCTCATCAATGGGTGATGATGGAGTTCAAACAGATGCAAATACAGGATCCACAACAGGATCATCATTTAATACAACAACTGGAAGATCAGGTGGTAGGTAATGGCTGAAATATCATTAGAAGAAGCACAAGAACAACAACAACTTAAATCACGAATTGCTCCATTTCGTTCTAGGGGATCTGGTCCAACTACTGTAGCAAATACTGGTGTACCTGAGTCTTATACTCAGCAATTCTGGAAAAATGCTGCAGATGGTGTTGGAGTTGCAGGGGCAATTGTGGAGAATTATGCTCAGAATGCTGCAAAGGTCAAAGCTAAAGAGATAGCAAAAACAATGGAGGCAGATCATCAGGATCAAATGCTCAATCTTATAGAGAATCTTCACCAGACACCATTAGATAATCTTGATTATGCAGAAACTCTATATGGTTATGACAGCAGACACGAAGTAGATTTTAGAATAGGTGCACTAAACCCTGATGGAATACCAAATACTGTTATAAAGGAAAAAGAATTTGAAGACTATGAAGTTCCATGGAGACAGAAAGAAGAACTGGAGAATACATATAATGACTTAAATGATAAAAGGAAGGAATATATCCTTAATGAGCTGCCAGGAATCATGGAAGCCAAAATTGGGATGGTAATCTCAGAAACTTCAAATGAATTATATAATGAAGCAAGTGCATTATTTAATAATCTTGGCTCTTACGACTCAGGAGAATTAACACTTGATGAGGATGGTAGTCATTGGGCGGTAAGTGAAGAGCATGGTAGGTTGATTCAATTAGCAGGAGATCCAAGTGATCTGGTTGATACTATTAAAGTTGGTGGTCAGGATGAACATGTCTATACAGAAGGATTAAATGCTGCTGGATTAACAAAATTGCGTGAAATTATGAATCGGTTCGATACAGAATTAGCTGACCTAATGTCAACAGGAGCAATTTCGTCTGAGAAAGCAATAGCATATCAACGTGGGTTTACACAGGAAGTATTAAATAGACAATTTCAAATTGAAAGATCAAGAGATCCAGATGGAGCTTACCTTAAGGTGCTCAATGGTGATTATTATATTAATCGAGACTTAATGTGGAATATGCCTGGTAAAAAACCAGGAAAAGAAGGTGAACTACTACAAAAAATAAGTCTAAATGATTTATATACAAATGAGTGGATGGCTCAAGTACATACAACAAGAAGAACTGAGCATGAAAGAGCAATGGAAGAAAAACGCTCTGAAGGGATCGCAATACTCCAACAAGACGTTTTTACTAAAATTGAGCAACCAGAATTTATGCTTAATCCTAATAATACAAAAGATGATGTTAAGGCTTATTTAATGGATGCCCAGATGGATGAGTCTGATGCAGAAATGCATTCACGTAAATGGTCATTTGAGCAAGTTGATGCTATTGATGGAGCAAAAAACAAAGCTCTTACAACTACAATGGGCATACTGGAACAGGAATTTATAAATGATCCAGAGTATATGACTCAGCTTCTTGGTAATGAAGTTAGCGAATCTCTTGTTATGGCAAAAAATCCAAAAGCTATTAAGGCTGCTATGAAGGATATTTTGACTAAGAGACTAATAGAAGAAAAGGATTTACAAACACCTGGTCCTCAAGAGGCACTTATTACAGATAAAGAAAGAAGAGAATTTATCCAATATGGTGTAGATAAATTAACTAGAGATCACATCCAGAAATTTATTAACCATCATATTGCAACAAATAGGAATAATGAAAAACAACTTTATTCAATGAAACTTATTGCTAAATCTGAAACTGTACCAGGCAGACGGCAGCTTGCAGCAGAGTTTTTTGATTTTGATGAAAACACAGGCGCATTTAAAATTAATAAGAATAAAGTAAATTCTCACAAAAATCGAAAATATTATTCATCTGATGAAGAGTTTACAAAACCATTAATGGAAGTGTTGTCAGCAATGAATGACCAAGAAAAAGCATATCGTAAGGCTAATTCTAAAGGGAAATATCTTAGTCAACAACAATTCCATTTGGCAATGAAAGATTTTGCACAAGTACAAAAAATGCAAATGGCAAGTATGTTTGAAAGCATTGAATATCAGGGATTATATTCAGATCCGAATAGACGTTATGAGGATCCATTTCATAGCGTAGTAAATAAATGGGCAAAAGGCAGCCCATATTTAGAGGGTGTTATTGCTGAAGAAGGAATTGAAGGATTAATGACACCAAAGCAACGAGATCTTATGCATGAACATTATCATTCATTCCAGCAGATGGGAGTTTGGCTTAAAGAGACAATGCCCCAAGCACAAAATTCAAGACAATACTTAGAGGGGATACTAAAAGAAGTAGCAAGTGGTAAGAACAAAAGTAAATATCAGGGGACATATACTGGTCATGTGGGGAATATGCTTAAAGGCCAATTAAAAGAAAGGATTGAGGCACTAATGCCTGGTAGAATGGTGAATACATTAATGATGGAATGCCGTGGTGATGGGAATGAAGTCTCTGATGACTGCTGGAATAAAAAAACAAGAGCATACAATATAATTAAAAAAACAAAATTAAATGGAGAATTGGGTCTTTTTGCTAATGGCGAAGAGCTAGTTACTATTGATGACTCAGATATTGAGATCACACAAAAACTATTAAATTCACGAAGTGCAGAGATTTCTGAACACACTCTTGCCGAATAAAAAGATACTATGGATATAACAATAAAACATATGGACAATCTGTTTGCAGTAAATGCACAAAAGTCTGCTACTCTTAGTTTGAATCCTGTAGGTGAGATGTATAAACGCCAAGTTGGTATTGCAAATAAAGGTGATCATCTTCAAGCTGCACTGATTGATGTTTATCCATTTATGGGGCAGCAGAATAGGATGGAAGTATTAGATTTTTTGTCTATGAGAGGAGATCCCCAACAAAATATCAAAACAATGGCAGATAAGTTCTCAACTATTGATACTCGTATAATGAGTGCGATAAATCATTCCTTACCCTCTATTATCCAGCGTCCACGACATAAAGCATGGCATGCCCATCTAGTAAAAACTACGATGCATAGACTTATTAATAAGGGGATTAAAGGAGAATATTATGATGAACAAAGTGCTTTACCTAAAGCAATTAATATGCTTTATGGTGGATACCAAATATTCCCTACTAATGCTCCTTTTAATATTGCATTCCCAAAACAGAAATTAACCGATGCTAATGTAGGATTAAATGAATGGGAAGAGGTACAGGATCACTTGTTCATGCAATTGCATCAGAAATATGCAGGGAAAATATCATTTATTCCAAGAGCAAATGTGTTGGAAGGATTAGACCGTGAAGAGCTAAATGCCAGGAAAAAACAAATAGAGCAATCTCCGTGGACACCTTATTCAAAAGAAAATGAAGGTCGATTTAATATGAAAGCATTGGGGGTAAATACCTATAATGCACAATGGAATGCAATTCATTCAAGGCTTGTTAAATCGCAAGGCAGTTCAATACAATTCGGTTTTATTAATGCTGGACATGATCCTAGTAAAATACAAGGGGTTATAGTAGAACATATGTCCACAGGTGAAAAACGGATAATTGGAGATATGCTTGGACTAGAATATGACTCATCTAAGCCTGACTTTGGAAGTTATGTTCCTGCTGACTTTACAATGGATAATACAATAAAAATGATGCAGTCTAGGCAAGCATGGCAAAAAGCAAATTCTGGTGATGACATAATTCCTCATTCATTAGATATTCCATATGGAGAAGGAATATGGGATGGATGGGATCCTGTTACTGCAATAGGGAGAATATTTTCAAAGGACTTTGGAGAAGAAGGTGGTGATTTCAGCAGAGAAGTAATACTTAATCAGTATAAATATACACGAGCATATTGGGAAAAAGAAAATGGGAGGAAATACCGTGATTGGCCTAGTGGACGAAAAGGACCTGATGGCAATTATGGAGATTGGGATCAAGCATCTGGTAAAGGATATGCAAGTCTTGCAAAAAACACATTTGGAGGCAAATGGTTAACAGAAGTATTTGCACCAGGACAAGTAGAAAATGACTTGTTCTTCCAGCCACTTGTAGAAGAGTTATTTGAAGAAGAAAAAAGATTAGGAAGAAAAATGACTAATCGAGAATTATACGACTTATATCAAATAGTAAAAGGAAGGCTTAATGGTAAACCAGATTTCTGGTCAGGTATGCTGGATAATAGACTTACAGATTTTCTATTCCAGGGTAAAGCATGGTATGATCCAGATGACGATGATAGTACACCACAGACTCTATTTGATGCATATGTCGTAAAAGGAGGGAAATTCTTTGGCAAAGATCCATATAATTATCATTGGGTTGACAGTGATACGCCAATTGCTGATTGGCTAGGAAGAGGAATAAAACATCTTGGTGGAAAAGATGCCAAGTTATATTATGATATGTGGCGTGTATTTACAGCACCAACTGGTGCAAGACATGAAGGAACTAATATATTTAAATAAATGCTGTATCAACATTATTACTATAAAGAACCTAGCACATATCATAAAAGCAGATTAAATTCTGCAATGTCACGGTGGCATGGGGGTGCATGGGAAACATTTAAATCTGGATACCAAGAAGCAAGTGAACAATATACTGCGCTTGGATGGTTGGCAGAAGAAGCAAAAGAATCATTTGTAGATGATCAAACGCCTATTGCAAAAGAAGCATGGACTTCAGATCATCATTTATGGAGAGATGATGTTGAATGGTCACAAGGATTAAATGTAGGTATTGCAGAAGTAAGAGCAAGAAGATCAGATCGGCTTAAAGAATTGCAATTCCGAAGAGCCAATGTAGATTTTTGGAGTTTGCCAAATTTAAGCGGAGTTCTTCTAGGAGCAATGGGATCGCCAGAGAATCTAGTAGGATGGGGAGGTTTACTGGGCAGATCTGCAAAACTTGCTGAAATGGGTGTAAAGGCAGGAGTTCTTGCAAAATATGTAAAACCAGTAGCAATGGGTATGGCAGACAACTTTGTTGCAGATTCATTATACCAAACTACAAAAGCAATGGTTCAGCTTAATAGAGGAGAAAAACCAGATTGGGGTCATGCAGCACTAGAATTAGGAATAGCAACTGCTACAGGTGGTATTATAGGTACAACTCCTATGGCTGCTCAAATAGCATCTAAAGTGCCTATGGCCTTTCGTCCTACTCTTGTAAAAAAAGCAGTTAAAGATCTGGCTGCTGGCAAACCCTTTAATTACTTTAAAAGAAAAGGGATGCGTGATACAGCAGAAGAAGCAAATCCAGAAGATGTAATTGCGGATATAGATAAAAGAACACAAGAGATGTTAGATGAAGATGCACGATTACGTCAGGATCATTCTAAAGCTGCTGGTAAGGATTATGTTAAATATAGTACTTCTCAGATTAAGAAGGGGATACATTGGGCAGCTAATTGTTTAAGAAAGAATCCTAAAAAATGAGTAGTAAGTGTAAAAAGATATTAACTGATTCTGGTTTTAGCAGTCTAGATGCTGATAAAACAATCGATAAAATCCGTAACAGTAATAAATCATTTGATGAATTGGCAGATGATATATTACGTTCCCAGGATAAAGAAGACTTTCATCCATTTAACAGGGATAGATCTGAGGAAATAGGCAATAGTTATCTAAATTCTCTAAAGGAAGTGTCAGGGATATTGAAACATCCTTTTAAAGTAATTAGGGATTTCTTAGGTGGCGATATGGCAGGAGCAACACAGAAAGCACAAAGTAGATGGATAAATGTGTTAGCACGTTATGTTGGAGAAACTGGAGTTAGTCAAAGAGACTTCTTTACACTTATAGAAGGTGGATTCATTGGAGATAAATATAAAGGATTTCGACAGAATTTTATAAGAGAGGCTTTTAATGATACTGACATATCTGTTACAGGAGATGTACTTGCAACTAAACTTGCAAATGCAGTCAAACGTCAATGGCGTATGGATATATTGGAAGCAAATCAATATGGCGCTGGTATTAAGTTTAAAAATAACTGGACTGTACATCAGTCTCATATGCAAGACAAATTATTAAAACATGGTCCAGAAGAGTGGAAAACAGAAATAATGAGGAATATTGATGAAGAAGCAACCATTGAGAACATACGCTATTTCTATCCAGAGACAAGAGACATATCAGATGCAGAATTCAATCTCGAAGAATTCCTAAATAATGCCTATCAACAAATGGCTGGAGCAACAGATGAAGGACAAGGCATACTAGCAGAAACATTTCAGTTGCACCGTATATTTGAATTTAAAAGTGCCGATCATTTAATTGATTATAATGCAAAGTTTGGACATGAAAATATTGCACATGCAATAATGGAAAACCAAAATATGTTTCAAAAGCACTTAGAAATTGGAAGTATGATGGGCTATGGAACTGTAGATATAAAGCCTATACTAAATCCAACTCCTAATGGACCAACAGAATATAAAGAAATTTTCAGTCCAATCCTTGAAACAAGAAAGATACTCCAAGCAATGAAGGATATGGGGAAACTTTCTCCACATGAACATAGTCAGTTAAGTGCAATACTCAGGGATTTAACAGGAGATAATTCTGTTGTAGGCTCTCCTAAAAGAGCAGCAATGGTACAGGATTATATTGCTTGGCAGTCAATGGCAGTATTAGGTAAATCCATGTTCCAAACTGTTTCAGACATAGGTAGTGCTGGTATAATGCTACATGTACAAGGATTAAAACCAGGACAAGGTTACTATGGAATGATTACAAAAACCCTAAAACAGCTAACAGGTAGGCTGTCAAAAGAAGAAAAGAGATTGACATTCCAAGCATTGCACACATTTACTGATGGAACTTTAATGAATAATGCCAGTAAGATCCATCCTGATCAAAAAAGGGCTGGATGGTTGGCAAAAGGTGCAAATGCAATGTTCCATTTTAGTGGATTGAATGCAGTTACTAATGCTATGCGTACTGGTTATGCAAATATGTCTTCAAACATAATGGCAAATAAATTAGCAATAAAATGGGATGATCTGGATAGTTTATATAAAACAGAGTTCTTAGAAAAAGCACAAATTACTAAGTCTGATTGGGAGGCTTTACAGGAAATTGGATCGTTTAATGCAAAAATATGGAAAAAAGATGCGAATAAACTTGAAAATTTCATTACAATGGATCATATTCTGGAGCGAGGAAGAGAATTAAAAATTCCAGGCACAGTTAAATTAGCACGCAAAATTGACAATTATTTCATTCAAGGCTCAAGATCTGCTATCCCCGAGGCAAAAGCAATTGACAGGGCATTACTCTTTGGCAACCATGATAGAGGAAGCTGGTTAGATGTTACTAGAAGACTTGCAGTTGTATTTAGATCTTATCAATCTCAATTAGTCAGGAATTTATATCCTGCAATACAAAAACTTGGATTGCCATCTGTGGTACATATAATTCCATATGTAGCATTAGGATATTCCTCAATGGCATTAAGAGAAATGGTTAAAGGGAAAGAGCCTCCACCTCCTACTCCAGAAACATTCATAAAAGCTATGGTGCATAGCGGTTTAGCACCAGTGATAGGCGACTATGTTGCAGGAGAATATGCAAACTATGACCCAGATATTGGTGAAGTCATAGGAGGATTCTCGTATAGCAAATTTAAAGGATTTGGCGAATTGATGGTTGGATTATGGACTGGAGATACTGATGCAGCAGATATATTCAACTCTATTCGCTATAATACTCCTTTTGCTAATTTATATTTTACAGAATTTGCAGTCAATTATGGGATGCATTATGCAGTTATGGAAGCATTAAGACCTAGATATCTATATTCCTTAGAAGCACAAGCAGCTAGTCAGGGAACAGATTTCTTCTTTGAACCTAGTAATTTATACGGAGCCTAATAATGACAATTACTTCCACCATAAATAGTTCTGAAACAACAGGAGCAACAGCTTCAACATCTTATAATTTTAATTATCCTATACATAAAGCAGGCGATCTAAGGGTTTATGTAGATGCTGTTAGATATCAAGATAATGACACTACATATGGGCATACAATCACAGTAGCATCAAACAAACAGTCAGCAACTGTAGCTTTTAGTACTCCATCTTCAGTTGATGGGAAAGCATTAAAATTTGAAAGAGTTGTAGATTACAAACAGGAAACTGATCTTGCAAATAATTCGCTCTTTGATGCTGAATCACTAGAAACATCACTTGATAATATAGTGATGCAAGTACAGCAAGTAGGAAACACATCTACTGATCTTGTAGTAGCATTTGATTCGGCTCTAGGAAGCTCAGAATATAATACAGATGCAGCAACTGCCTCTACTATGACTGGCACTAAATTTTATAAAACCAATAGAGCACAAAAAGCATTAGCCTTTGATGCAAATGGTGATATTACAACGTCAAGTGATGCAATTGATAGTACAATTGACCACCAATTAGAAGCAAAAGAATGGGCTTCTCTAGCATCAGGTAATGTATATGATTATACAGATGGAGTTCGAGACTCAGATCAAGGTTCTATTTCAGCCAAAGCACAAGCTACTGCTGCTGCTGCCTCTGCTTTATCTGCTTCTACTGATTTAGCTGAATTTCAAGGAATATATAGAGGAGCTTCTGGTTCAGCACCAGGAACTCCTGCGGATGGTAATTTATGGTTTGATACCAGTGCTTCTGTAGACGTAATGAAGGTTTATAATGCAACTGGAACTGCATGGGAACAGCTTACTCCTTCTTCTTCAGACCAAACAAATATCAATAGTGCTGTTTCAAACGCAACAAATATCAATAAAGTTGCTGCAATTGATGGAGATGTTACAAAAGTCGCTGCAATTGATACTGATGTTACTGCTGTTAAAAATATAGGAACGAATGGTGCGGATGTTACTACAGTAGCTGGTATTTCAGGAAATGTTACAACAGTTGCTGGAATAAGTAGTGACGTAACAGGTGTTGCTGGAATAAGTAGTGCTGTTACAGGAGTTAATTCAAATGCAACTAATATAAATAAAGTAGCAACAATTGATTCTAATGTTACGACTGTTGCTGGTATTGATGCTAATGTTACTACAGTAGCAGGAATATCTGCGAATGTAACTTCTGTTGCTGGTGATGCTACTGATATTGGAAAAGTAGCAGCTATAGATTCAGATGTTTCTAGTGTTGCTGCAATAGATAGTAATGTAACTACAGTAGCGACTGCTCCGATACCAGCTAATCTTGCTATAGTAGCTCCTATTGCTGCTAATGTAACTACTGTTGCAGGGATAAGTAGTAATGTAACTACTGTTGCTGGAATATCAAGTGATGTTACAGCAGTAGCAGGAGATGCTACAGACATAGGAACAGTTGCAGGAATTAGTGGAAATGTCACAACCGTAGCTGGTATATCATCTAACGTAACCACAGTAGCAGGGATTAGTGCAAATGTGACAACAGTTGCAACAAATAATACAAATGTAACAACAGTTGCAACTAACATGAATGATGTGCATAACTTTGCAGATCTATACCAGATAGATAATTTTTCTCCATCTCCACCTACAACAGATGGTGGTGGAGTTGATGCAATTGCAGCAGGAGATTTAGCATATGATTCTACTGCAAATATATTAAAAGTATGGACTGGCTCTGTTTTTGCTCCTGTTTCTAATGTTACAGTTCTAAGTACTGATACTGCTCCTGCACTTGGTGGTAATCTAGATGTTAAAGATAAGATTATTACCACAACTACTACAAATGGTCATATTGCATTTGACAAAGGAGTTACAGAAAAGATTGGGACTTCAACAGTAGGTACTACAGTAGTAACAGTAGATTTATCAACAGGAAACTTTTTTGAAGTAGACTTAGAAGGGCTTACAGGAAATTGTGTTACATTTACAATATCTAATCCAGATGCTACCTCAAGCATGGTTTCAAACTTTGTAATGAAAATAGTGCAAGGTTCTACAACAACCACACGGAATTTTGTTTGGTCTACTATTGTCAGTAATGGAACTAATATAGATTGGGCAGGAGGATCAGGACCAGATATTACTACTGGAGCGGATAAAGTAGATATATTAAGTTTTACAACATACGATGGAGGATCAACATGGTATGGTGCAACTGTTGGACAGGATTTTAGCTAATGTTAGTTAGACATCATAGAGGTCTTAAAGCAGGTCAGGAAATGGAGCTGACATATACTGCTGATGAACAACATGCAAATTTACAAACTAAAGCTGTTGGATTAGGATGGGATGTTGCAAAATCTGGTACTATTACTGCATATGTAGGTGATGGTACAACAGGAATAGGATTATATTCAAAAACTGGAAGTACAAGTCAATATGGACTATCTACTGGTTCTGGATGGGCTGCTGATACAGAAATTAATATTATTGTAAGAAATGGCAGTTATATTATGGGTACTGGTGGCACAAACGGTGCTGGAGGAAGCGCAGGAAGTGGAGGTAACGGTGGATCAGGAGGCTCTGGCGGAGGCGGAGGCGGAGGAGGTTCTGGTGGATGTGGTAACCTTTCAGGTGCTTCATTTTACTGTAATAATACTTCAGCATATGATGGTAGCGGTGGTTCAGGAGGCTCATCAGGTTCAAGTGGTAGTGGTGGCTCATCTGGAAGTGCTGGTGGCGCTGGTGGATCAGGAGGTGCTGGAACGCATGCATTGAATGTAGATTTTACTGGTGGAGTAGTTAATATCACTGTAAATTCTGGAGGATACATTGTAGGAGGCGGTGGAGGAGGCAATGGAGGTGCAGGGGGCACTGGAGGTTCAGGAGGTTCAGGAGGACAAGGTGGAACTGGAGGCACTGGAGGAACTGGTGGTAGAGGTAGACAATATTTAGGACAAACTCTAATGAATATGGGATGGCCTTTTGGGACAATTTGTTTCAATGTCTGTGATAATAATTGCTGTGGTGGGACAGGAGGATCGGGAGGTTCAGGAGGAACTGGTGGTGGTGGTGGTTCTGGTGGTAACGGAGGAGCTGGAGGCGCAGGAGGCGCAGGAGCAGGATGGACAAATGGTTGCTCTGGTGCTTTAGTATCATGTAATAATACTGCTGGAGATGCAGGTTCTTCTGGAGCTGGTGGTTCAACTGGAAATACTGGAAGTAGTGGAGGAGGAGGAAGCGGTGGATCAACTGGAAGCGGAGGAGGTACTGCTTCGTGCGGAAACTGTGGTGGTCATCCTCAAGGTGGTTGTAACTGTGATGGCGGTTCGACTGGAAATACAGGAAGTTCTGGTAATACTGGTGCTGGTGGTAATAATGGAAGTACAGGAAGTACAGGAGTTGCAGGAGGAAATTACGGAACAGCAAGTTCTGCTGCTGCTGGATATTCAATAATTAATGGGAACCATTCTAGTGTTACTATTACTAATAATGGTACAATAGCTGGTGGATATACATAAAGGGAAATATGGCTGACGAAAAAATTTATTGTTTAGGAGTAGGGAGTTCAACACTTGGGTTCAATAATGATAGCGATGGTAATCCGCCAGAATCAGCACATTTTGTTTGGGAAGATGGAGCATGGGTTAAAGTTCCTATGGATGAAGATCATTATGCTGGACTTAATGGATTAATGAAAACTAATGATCCTCCGTATGCTATTTTGCTAGTTCCGCATACTGCAATAACATTTGATTCAGATGACAATGTAACTGCTGTTGAGTTGCCAGGATAATTATGGGTGTAATATTAGATAAAATAAAAGCTATATCTGTTGCTAGAGCTGATGAAGAAACTGTTAAAACAAGAAAAGATATTTGTGAAACCTGTGATGAATATATAAAAAGCACTACAACCTGTAAAAAATGTGGTTGTTTTATGAACATAAAAAACAAACTGCAAGCTGCAACGTGTCCAATAGGTAAATGGTAAATTAAATAATGGATGGCAGGGAAAGATACACACAATCTAAAACTAGAGTCAGCACCAGATGAAGAACATCACAAAACTCTATTCGGTGGCGGTGGAGATGCACTGGAGAATAGGAAACTACTTAATTTCTGGGCGAGATTTCTTATATCGGTTGCCAATGCAATTACGTTCGTTATTTTGCTCTGGTTATTATTTTTCTCAGAAGTTAAAGAAGCGAGTCGTGATCTGGTTAATATCCTTGTGGGAACGTATGTTGCAATACTTGTCAAAATCACCGATTACTGGTTTAAAGACAAAAGAGATCAGGAACATGAGGAACACATGAATGGTAAGACTTAGTTTAATACTGTTCCTGGTAGCTTCATGCGGATCCATACCAGTTAACACAGGATACCATGAAGATAATAAACCATACAGAGGTACAAATATCTATAAACGTGATTATGTTAAACCTTATTGGCAATGTGTACAATTTAACAGGAATGTAGATTGCGATGTGGAATAAAATAAAGAAGTTTTTATTTGAACCTTCAGAGAGAGATAAGGAAAGAGTGGAGAGATGGAAAAAACTTACTATAGAGGATTTTGATAAGGATGATGAAATGGAGGAAGTTCAGGTGACGAAGCATATGTCAATTAAGCAAAAGAAGAAAAAGACGAAACCAGTTACTTATAATTTTTAAGGAGATAATATGGATAATAAGACTCTTATAACAGGAGGTACTAAGAAGCAAAAGTGGTTAAATTTTATGACTAATATGCCTAAAGGCTATGTTACTAAGGAAGAGATGGCAGCTAAGCGCAAGCAACTTAATGCTACTGATTTAGGGGCATCGCACCCAATAGGAAATCGCAACGAAAAAGTTAATCGAAGTTTCCCTTTAGGTAACCGAAGAGAAAAAATTAAAGGGCAATTGATGTAAGGGACTAAGTGGCACTACAGAAAACAAGAGTCGTTATGGATAATAATGGCAGGAAAGCTCAGTCAGTATTTGAACATAACGTTGTTAAGATAGGAACTCCGCTTTTAGGCGTTTTACTTCTATCAATCGTAGGATGGTTATTCCAGACTGTTCTCGAGCTTGATGAAAACATGCAGAAACACAGTATAATGCTTGAACATCTCCATGAGGCAGAGGAAAATTTTGGACAACAAATGGAAAAAGTACAAACAACTTTAACTGATCTTCGTATTCAGGTAGGTCGGAACATAGGTTCACATTAGGAGGAACAATGAGTCATCCAAAAAGATATGGAAGCAGAGGAACTATCAAAACGACAAAGCCATCTTTATTAAATCCTAATCCAAGAGAGATTAAAGCAAGAAATGATGCTATGTGGGCAGGAACTAATGTTAAGGTTGAACATGGTGGAGTTTGGGGCAGATACCATGATATGAGAGAAAATGCAAAAAAATTAAGAGGAAAGCCTTTAGATCAGTTAAAGAATTTATTTAGTACAAAGCACGGAACTTACAAGGAGGAATAATGCCATTTATTATTGCAGGAGTAGTAAAAAGTATGGCTTTATCGTTTCTAGGTAACAGTAAAGTTATCGAAAAAGTCATAATTTTATTATTAGAAACTTTAGCAAAAAAGACTGACAGTGATGTAGATGATAAGTTAGTCAAGATGCTAAAAGAATCATTGGGACACAAGAAGTAATAAGGCTTCTTAGTGTAATTAACCCATGTGGGTTGGTACTAGACGACAATTCAATGGGTTAGTAATAGGAGGACTAGCTATGATGATTACTAAGAACTTTAGTAGTGGGGAAATGATGTGCAGCTGTGGCTGCGGTGAGGACTCAATGGATCCAGACTTCATGTCTATATTGCAAAATATAAGAGATGAAATGCAACGACCCTTGAGAATTTCAAGTGGAGTACGCTGTGCCAAGAGAAATATGGAGGTGAGTTCAACAGGAAAGAATGGACCACATGTTCCTAGAACTACTGGTACAATGGCAAGTGATATTCTTATTGCAGGAGCAGATGCATTGAGATTAATTGATATTGCCAGGAAACATGGAATCAGTGGAGTTGGAATATCTCAGAGAGGCACCCATGCAAAGAGATTCATTCACATAGACACACTCTCTGATGATAAACATCCCAGACCTACAATGTGGTCTTACTAATAATTAGTCTCAAGAGACTCTTCAAGATAATAAAATTCAGCAGAATCAGAATAAGATCCTAAGTCTCGTATTCCTACTGATGTTACCTTTGCATTAGGGGAATTAGTCTGATAGTGTATCTTATTTGTTTTAAGGTACTCTATTGTAGCATTCTTAACATCTATTCGTAGTTTGTCTTTATCTAATTTATCTTGAACTAAAGACATACTTGCTTTAAATGGATGTTTATGTGATTGTTTACTCATAATTCCTCACAATTAAACATTTTTGGGTTTATATCCAACTAAATCTCCAGGAATTAGAGGGACTTTAAAACGCTTTCCTTCAGCTTCCAGCCTAGTCTGTACATAATCCTGTACTAAATGACCAACCTTATCTGATCTCCCATATTTATCCTCTCCTTCCTTAATAAGCATTTCTATATACTTATTCTCTGCAGGAGTATTCTTTCGTAGTTTCATTAGACCCCCTGTCCAAAAGGATTAGCTACTTCTTCAGGTTCAGAATTAAAATCAGAAGAATATTCCATTGCACGATCCTTGTCTTTAGCTAAGATAAACCGATGGACAAGGAAACGATACCTCTTATTCTTTTTACCAGTTTGTTTATCTTCCCAGGTAACTACTTCAACTTCACTATCTGCAATTAGGATTTCATCTCCCTGTCCAGCATTCTTCATATATTCCGCAGCAGGACCATATACAACAAAATCAACAAATGTCGATTTATCATTGTATTTTTTCTTCTTTCTTATGTTTCTAACTCCAATAGAGAAGTTACAATATGCAAGGTCACTGTTAGTCTGACCATGCGATGGTGCTTGAGCGATATTTCCATAGAATTTACAGTCATTCATCGTTATACCCTATTAATTGTTATGCAACCCTCTGTGTCTACCCATATCTTACGAGCAGATACCCTCCAGACCTTACAGTCTTCTTCAAGGAGAGCATCTAATAATCCTTTTATATAGTTATCTAAGTCAGGTCGCTGTTTATGAGGAGTGCCAGCCATTTCTGATCTTTTCTTCTTTGACCAGGATTTGGGCATTGGAATAAAGAACACAATATCCAACTCCTCCCATGATTTATTCTTATCATCATTATTCTGTAAGGCTAAAAGTCTCTCGATTTCTTGCTTTACAGTATCCCTAAAGGCAAAGTAATCCTTAACTATTTGCCTTTTTGCCCATCGATCACGTTGGGTCATTCTTGGTTTCGCAAATGGTGCTACATTTAGAATCATAATTTAAACATTTTTATAATTTTATCTTTTTTGGATTGCTTAAGTTTCTCTTCTTTCTCCATATTAAGAGTTAACTTGTTACTCTCTAATGTTTGCTTAACTTCATGGAGACATTTACGACCAAAGCTCTTTATCTTTAGTAAATCTGATGGAGCTTTCTGGATTAGTTCTCCTACAGTCCTAATCTTCGCATCCCAAAGTGTATTTATTGATCTGATAGAAAGTTCAAGACCTTGTTCAGACTTAAGATTTTTAATTGAAGTATTCCATATTTGAGGTCGGGCATATTTTAAATCACCTCTATGCTGAAGATCCATAGGTGTTACCTGTTTCTCTTTCTTAAACATAGTGTAATTTTTCTGCCTTTCATGGTCTTCTCTTACTTCAATAATATCTGCTTTCAGCTTTTGCTTTTCTGAACTTGTCTCTGAAAGGATCCATTCTTCAACAAGATCAAATCTTTCCCACATCTCATTTTGTAAGGAACGATAATCACCTCTTAGACGTTTTAAATCACTTTTGTATTCTTCTTCAAGCATTGAGATTCTATTAGCTAGATCGTCTCTTAACTTTCGTATATCTTTTCTAATATTATCGTATTCCTTCCTTATATTGACAATATCGTCTCTTATGCTACGTCTACCCTCAGTTCCTCTTTTAACTGCTGTGTCAACTCGAGTAACTAAGTCACAATCATAAGCTACTAATTTGTCAATGCGTTTATCCATTTCTTTAAGCGCATCTTTAGCTTTCTGAGTCATTTCATATTTGACATCAGGAGGAGATCCATTAGACATATCAAATGCCTGTCTGAAAAACTTCCCCATTGCTTCAATTTCATCTTTATTCATATCAACCTTTCTTGTTTATCATTTTCAGGGTTCCATCTAAAATCCACTAAGCTATATTTTTTCTCATTGAATTTACTTGGAACCTCTTTAGTTTGAGATTGACCACGCTCCAATACTTCTGGAGACAAAAACATGGTCTTATTATCGTGTGTGACTTCAATGCCACCACTTTGTATCCCTGATTTGACAATATAGTCCCGAATCGACACCATATGTCCTCTCCAGAGTTTCTTTATAACAACCCTTATCATTCATCCTCCTTATCAATAAAATTGCGATACAGAGAGATCTGAGCATCCAAATATGCTAATTATGGAACTGAACATAGTCTTTTCCATCATCTCCCCTGGTTAAAGTAAATTTACGCCCATCTTGAACTCCATCAACAGGCATACCGCAAACTCCTTTATTTATTGTCTTGCCTTCCGAGATAAAATTTCTTAAATCCTCAAACATTTTCTTGGATTTAGAATAATCTATATCCTTATGGGCAAGTTGCTGAGAATTTTCTATACGTTTTTTTGTATATATTCGTTCTCGTTCCTTGTAAATAGCCATAAATTCTGCTATACTAGGCATCTTAAGTGAAGATCCACGACCATCTGTAATAATGTCGTATGCTTCTTTAAGAACTGTACTGTTTGGTATCTTTAATTTATCTTGCCAAACCTTAAGTTTAACCTCAGTCAGTGGTATGTTGTATGCTTCGCAAAGCTGAACTACCAATCTCCTGACTTGAGGATGTATGTTCGTTTCCATCTGTAAACTCCTTTTCAGCGAGGTTTAATTGATACTCTGTATTCAGAAACTTTCCATTATATTTGGATGGCTGTCTGTCCTTGTAGATGCCATTATATTGGTTTCCTTTATTGCCAAAACTTTGCCATCCATTAACGATAACAGCCTCTAGCAACTCATTTGGTACAATACCATCTGATTTTGCTTTAGCTAATGCCTTAATCATAAGACGTTCAGCGAATCTGGTCATAGGCTTTTTGATCTTTTTCCTATGATTCTTGAATTCTTCCCAGACTACAGGATCAATCCAATCTGGCAGTCTGGGTTCATTCTCGGTTCGCAACTTGTCACAATTGACATTTACAATACAAATTGCATCAGCTTCAATTGTAGGTTCCCACTGCAATATCTTGAACTCCTTGATAATTTGCAGACGCATTTTTTCTAAGGGATTCATTTTTCCTCCTTTATTGTTTGTCTGCCTATTTTACTTGCTATTACAGTTTCCTGTTGCCATAAATACGGCAAAACATATTTATTTATGACAACACTTTCTGCTAGGACACACTTACCTATTAATTCCATTATATAGGCATGTTTAATGCGCTCATGCATAGCATTATAAGTCATGCAGCCTCCTCCATTGCTGTTCTTAAAAGATCCTTGAATAATCTGCCAACGGCATTTTTATGTTCCAGGGTATCTTTCAGTTTAGGCTTATAGGAATTTCGTCTTCTTTTAAGATCATCTTCAAAATATCCCATAATAACTTCATTGCATTGTACTACTGCACTTACATATGCAGCTCTATTGATTGGATTAATTAGATCACTCATACAGCCTCCTCTTCAAACTTCTTGTTAAGATATGTCATGAATTGAACAAGCTCATCATACTCATTCTTAGGCAAAGCCTCCTGCCAATGCTTAATAAATGGTTCGCAGTATTTCTTCAGCTTTGCTTTGTTCTGCTGATTTGTAAGAGCAAAATCCTTAATATCGAACTCTTCCATATCAGTTGTGTCTTCACGAATAATATTCTCGATCATCTCACTCTTCTGATCTGCCATAGATCCTGTCCAATGAGTTGATTCAGCAAATATTTCACAGAGTTTCATTTTAATATCATTAACAGACAGCTTATTATCTTCAGGAATATTACTTTCCATCTGGTCAATAAGATCATCAGTCTTATTCTGACTCTTCTTCTCAGATTTGGATTCCTGTTTCTTAATAGCTGCTTTTACTTCATTTGCTGAAGCATATGCATCTTCAATACCAATACCAAATGCTGCTAATGCTCTTCCAATTGCACTTGTTTCACAGTTTTCAACATAGCTGGTGGCATTAACAAAGGAATTAGGATCATCTTGCCACTCATGTGCAATACCACTACCAACTATACGACCAGTTTGATCAGTAATCCATGCTTGTATGATTACTTCTTTTGCTTCCTTATTCCATTCGATTACTTTGGTGCTGATACCAAACATATTATCTTTATCTCCAAAGTTTTCACGAAGATAGGTTACTCTTTCATGTACTTCAACGTAATCCTTACCTTTAATTTTTATCTTTTTCATAATGACCTTTCTTATTTATTGATTAGATTAATTAGAGTCACCCAGAGACAGCGTATGACCGACAGTCTTTAGATCAATATTGCTTTACTAGCTATGTCAGAGGATTATTTTAGGTAGAAAGAAATGTACAAAATTAACAAAAAACATTAATTCCTACCGAGGAAAATAACCTGCGCTTATGAAACAGGAGTCCTCACTAGCTTACCCTCTGGGGCTCCAGATTGTTACTTAGCTTTCAGTCGAATTGACTTTTCATAGGTACAGATCTTATCAATCAGACCATCATGATCCTTCTTGAATTTAGATCTGTCAAACTTCTGACATTTTTTATATTCCTCAGGGAAATTCTCCTTTACTTTATCTTCTTTGTAATCCCTTGTTACTACACGTTTAGCGGTCAACTGACGACCATCTTTTAAAATAGCACCTGGTGCCTTACCAATACTTCTTAAAACAAGTAATCGGTCTTTCTTGTCTTCTAGTTCAGCGATTTTAGCCTGTACTTTCCTTTCTTCCATTCTCTTCCAGGCAAACTCACCTTCAGGATCAAGATCAGTAATAAACTCATCAGTATGATTCCAATTAACTAATGTATAATCATGTGAAGTTCTTGGATCTGGACCTCCTGACATATCAGGATTCTTTCTCTTTTCTTCTACAAAAGACCAGAAACGACATACTGCTTTTATATATGTGTCAATCAGCTTCTTATCCCGCTTGACAACATAATGCTTTAACTTTTCATGTGGCAGTTGCACGAATACAAAAACTGCATCAACATTGGTATGTACTACCAGATAATGTATACACTGCATCAGTGTCCATGTAGGCACTTGATTAGTACCTTCTTCTCCATAGTTCTTTGCAGAATATGTAAGAGGACATTTTATCTCTGCAATTACTCTTTTATATTTCTTACCAAATGCTTCAATTACATTCCCTTGCAGATATGCATCAATATGTGCAAATAGGAAAGGGAAATCAACAGACCAATGAGTTTTACTGTCCCTAGATAATTTATATTTAGTCTCTTTATTTATTTTGTCTATTACTGGACCTTCCAACCATTGACCCCATTGAACTGAAGCCTTATCACTTATATCTGGTACAGCTAATAATCCGCATTTCTGATAGAACAATTCAAACTGCGTAGTAGCCCAACCTTCCATTTCAGGAGTTAATATATTTGCAGCAGCATAGGCTTCACTACCACCTATACCTTGCATTCTTGCTTTGACATCTCCAGGTTTAAATTGCAATCCATTTCCATTAAATCCTAGTACTTTGGAATTCTTAACATCTCCTGCCATATTGACCTTTCTAATTTACGATTAATCTTAGTTCTGCTTTACGTCTTTCTATTGCTAGATGAACGGCAGATATTATTTCGGCATTGTGTCGTTTCCCTCTTACTACCATCCCCACATATGGCAGAGAGAATCCTGTTTGCAGGGCAATAGGTTCTAATTTAATATTAAACTCAGTACATATTTCTCTGAGATTCATTAATACTCCTCCCATCCATCATCCACTGGTTCTGGATCATCTGGATCATAATTAAGTTTTTTCTTAGGCACAGAATAATGTTCTGCATATGCCTCTTCATCAAATAACCAATGTGGTTCCATGTATCCTCCTATGTTATGTTTACTATACTATACAACTTATTTTAATCTGTCAAGAAATAAACTGGCTACACAGCAGTTAATCCACTTATTCATGACTACGTGGATTTGCTCGTTGCCCCTCCTCCGCTTCTGATCTCTCCTCACCAGTTTATAAATTGCGCACCCACCCCTAACCCATCGTCTAATCAGGTAATACCATACCATTCAGGACGAAGACTTCTAACAGGAGCATCCATTCTCCCACCGCATGTACCTGGCCACCAAGTGCTTCTTGATAAAAGGGCATACTTGGTAGTTACTGGCTACATACGAAATATAGGCATGACTCACTATGCCTAATTCAGTACAGGCACCCTCCTTCTCCTGCTTACAACATCAATCTCAATGTCTTCAGGAGCTTCCACTATTTCAGGAGCCTTAAAATCTACTAACTGATCCATCATTGAAGTCAGACTCATTCCTCTCTGGAATAACTGATGAGGATTACTGTATTTCTTAAAGGATTCAGTATATGCATTAGAAAGCGACCACGCTGTCCTGGGAGCAAACTCTTCAAATCTGGGTGTTCTCCACTCATCCAGTACACTTTTTACAGCAGAGGGCGCTATAACGCCTCTATCCATAGATTTAATTACAAAGTCATGTATGAACTCAGAAGATTTGTATTTAACTGCTGTACTATCTTCTTCTTCAACATATGACCACTCTTCCTGTGGCAGATGATAATCTTTGTAAGCAGTAACACGCTCCTCATTGATTGCATCAAACTGTGTCAATTCAAACAAACCCTTTGTTACCATCCTCTTGAGCCTGTCAAATATGTGCTTCGTATGCTTGGAAGATACTTCAACTTCTCCTGTAAACTGCAAATTTGCACATATCCAAGTACCTAATCCTGCCAGGAATAGCAGGGAATATGACTTATCATGGGAATTTCTACCTCCCCAGACACTGTTCCAGCCTTTTGCAACAGTATCACTGAGTATATCCATGATCCAAAATGATCTCATTGTTTCATGTGATACTCCTATTTCCAGGTTATCCCATTTGTAACCAGTGGCATCCAACTGATCCAATTGCTCCATCATTACATCGTAATGTGGTACTGGAAAATGCGTAGCAGTAGGTGCTGGCGTTTTCATTAGCTTAAGGTCATCTATTGTAACCTTCTCATTGCACATTAATCGTTCCATATTAACCTTTCATTTAGATTAGATCCTGTGGATCTTCGTTGAATTCTGGATCATTCTCATAGAAATGACCTAGAATCTCTTCAAGCTGTGCATCAAATATTGCATAGCTGTTTAATCTCCCATCGGCAAATAGTTTCTTGTCTTTGATATAATCCCTAAGACACTTTATTGAACCTTCCAGTTCATAGTATATCTGTTCCATTAAGCTACCTCCGTTTTTCTTAAATGCTCTTCCCATGCCTCTGCCCACTCTGCTGAACATTGACTTGGTAATGCACAGAATATCCTATCTGCAACGATGTGAGCATAACCCATTGTTTTTTCTCCACAAAAAGAGCAACGAGCTACATCTTCTTTATCACGTTTTTCCATGATGACTCCCATCTGGTGTAATATTAAGCATTAAATAATCTTCTATGAAATTCTTTAGAACAGTTATTTGTTGTTCACGAAGATCATCAATATCTTCAAGACATTTAACTCTGCCTTTCAGTATTTCAAATTCCAAGACGACATCTTTAATATCAGATACATCTTTTTCATTTTTTTCGGAATCCCAACCATCTGGCTGGTCTATTTTTATTTCCATATTATCTCCTAAAAGGGTATATCCTCAGAAAAAACCTCTCTTCTGGCTTGTTCCTTGAATTGTTCCATCATTGATGCCACATCAAGCGGTTGCTTACCACTTCCATGACAATATGAACATGGTTCTGGCACTTGTCTTCCTTCTATTGCACAGCCTACCATTTCTAATCCTGATCCGCTACATGTACCACATGGACCAGTTGCTAAACGCAGCAGTCTTTCTAGCTTATCAAGTCTCTCCATTAGCTCCATAACCATATTGGCATGTTGAGCTTCCAGTTTGCCTCGTTGTCTAGTTTCCTGTTCAAGCATATAGACTCTCTCAACTAAGTTCTTGCTTATTTCCCTTAGTTCATTATCTTTTGAGTCATGCTCAACTATTTCAACTCCTGCCCAGGTCTTCTTTTCTTTTGTCACTGTATCTCCTTTCTCTAGCAGATTTTATTTTATGGACAAGTTCTCTTACTTTTATCACCTCTTTCAGTGAATTCTGACTATGTAGATAATCATCATACAAATTCAGAGCTTCCATCAGTATTTCGTACTCATCCTCATCTACTTTAGATATAAAGTTTATAATTTTCGCTACCATAACTGCTCCTGTCTGGGCGTTTTATATTAAAGTTTTGCGGTTTGCAACCATTATAACAAACCCATTAAAAACCCTGCATACACTCCATGTGTACACAGGGTCCAAACATCACTTAGCTGGCAGAGCTTTATTCACTCTTGCACCATGCCAGTGCTGTTTTATTACTTCCCAAAACATCCATAATGGTTTCACAACACACCATGTTATGGGCAAACAAGCCATATCAAAGATGAAAGCAAGCAATTGACCGATTTTGGACAGTTTCTCACCTCTGACAGCAGCTTTATTTTTCAGATATGCACTCAGCATAAGAGCAGAAAATTTTCTTACTGGTGCAGTACCCATTACCTTGTTTGTAGCACTGATAACAGCACTCTTCGTTCCTAATCTTATAGAACGGCCTAGATTTAGATTTTTAGACATATTATTTCCTTTCATTTAGGTTATTAGAAGCCCACCAATTACAGTAGTGTCCAGCAATGTACGCTAAAGCAATTGGCAGTATTGGTACAACAATTATGACAGCCATAACTGCTATAAACACAACTAACCATTGACTTGGGTTAGTTCCTTTTACTGCATCAGATCCAGCACTTGCAATGACTCTTAAATCATCGAATGTGTCTATTTCATCAACAGATTTTTCAACTGGAATCTCACCAGTTTTATTTAATATTTTGATCCTGTTCATAGGCAACTCCATTTGCATGGAGATCAAAAGTCCCATCGCTTCTGTACTCCACTTAATGAATCACAACTACGATTAGCATCATTCATTATCATTTCTACCAATTCATCCTTATTTGGACGCTTTGGATGACCTGAGTATATTACTCCATTTACATCGAAGCAATATTTCCAAAACTCATGTCTTACTTCAGGATTATTGGTAGCAATTACGATAAAATCTCGGAAGAATTGCAATAAATACTCCTTCTTCGATATATATGGCATATATTTGTATTCACCGATTGACATATTAATCTCCATTAAGGTTATAGAATTATACGCCTTCATAGTTAACCAGTTCTTTAATATGGCGTATTAACAGGTTATCAACATGAAGTCCAGCTTCATCACCAGCCTTCAAAAATCCCCTGATAATCTCATCTCTTGTCTCAATTTGGATCTGAGCATCCTTGAGTTTCTGAGCCATATCAAGCAACCTTACTGGTTGTATTTCATTTGCAATTGTGTGGCAAAACATTGATATTGCTTTACGATTCTTTTCACATTGCTTACATTTAACTTTTGCAGACATATTATTCTCCATTTGCGGTTTGAAACATTTATTAAAAACTCAGAATTAAGGGCACACACCGTAGTGCATGCCCTATATTACTAACGCCCAGCCTCACGCGTCTTTTTCACGTCCTGCTGTGCACGCTCACGAGGAGCTTGCATGTCGAACGCTACTTTCGGATCTCGAGCGATAGTCTCATGTAGATACTCCACAGAGAACATCGAATCGGTATCACAGCGAAAGGCCAGAGCACGATCACATCCCACAGGATCTTTGGGGTCATGTTTCATGAAGTTAGACTCAGAAAGAGACATATTCATTTGTACATGACTGTACCCCTTCTCGATAGCAAATTGCTTTGCTTTCTCGAAACGCTCACCAAGCAGTGATTCAGGGGTGCCAACTTCGGTTAAGACAGAAAGATGAATATTGGAGAAAATCCGTTCAATGGGTTTTCCATCAGTATCCAGCACGTCCTTGCCGTATCCATCCTGAAGCATTATAGTTCTACCAGTCCTCGAATCAACTCGAGGTCCAGATTCCAGTATAATGCCAGAGGCAAGTTTGTTACCAACAGATTCACGAGCGTATTGCTTGTTCTGTTCGATCAAACCTGCAACCTGAGACTGTAAAGTTTCCTGGTTAGCCAGAATAGCTTCAAACTCAGATTTGGACATTGTGACTTGCTCTTCAGTTTTCTTAGACATAGTATTCTCCTGTTAGAAAGTTACAGTATTTATACCATGTGCTAAACACCATGCTCAACACATGGGCGTGTAAGAAAGAATGGCGAGGAACGAGCCTCTAAAAATCTTTCTCATTGATGGTATAATGTTAGATGGGTGTGTGATGGATGATGAGTACAATCACAGAGAGTGGAACTGAAGATATACACGCTATAATTCAATTGGATATGCTGCTATAACAGTATAAGAGTGCCATCTTTAACAGACTGCGACCCTTTGGAGCAGTCATGGCACGGCAGAGAAATCTGCTTATACTGGTATACAGCCAGATCCAGAATTATTAGTGTGTATCAAAGTGTAACGAACACAGATTTAGCTTGACAGTATACTTGTAGACTAGTATATATATAGTATATATATAGATAAGTGTAATATAGTAAGATAGTATAAAGGTATAAATATTAGTGTTATTATTAGTACAGTCTACTTAACAAATATATAGTTCTAGTATACCTCCATAACTAGTATAATAGTTTTCCTAGAACCGACTATAAGTATACAAGAACATCCCCAGTATAAATCCCAGCACAGATCCAACGTGTACCCCCTCCCCACAAAATTGGCTACTCCACACCCATAAAACATCCCTATCACCTACACGGGGGGAAAATATGTTTAACCCATAAAAAACTTGACAAATATATTTTTTTAGCTGTATACTGCGCTAACCCCAAAAACACAGGTTTCGACCTTTCTCCTGTATTTGGGGATTATAACAACTCAGCCCCTGGATAGATTCTCCTACATCTGGGGGCAACCCATGAGGATGCATGCCGAGTAGTGAGTTATTTGTAGAGAAGTATGTTGAGACAGGAGACATCCTAGTTTCCTTGAAGGAGGGAGGTTATAAGCCTAATAGAACCACAGGCTATAATTTACGAAAGAAACACCAAGACGAGATTGAGCAGAAGATGCAGGAGCGTTTGAGGGGAAGTGGCCCGAGAGCGTTGAGTGTTATTGAGGAATTGATGACAAGAGCGGACAGTGAACAAGTTCGTTTAGGTGCTGCAAAGGATATGCTGGATCGTGGTGGTTACAGGGCATACGAGGAGGAGGGACTTGGAAAGACAGTTGAGGAGATGGAACAGCAGTTAATTGCACTTGTTGGAAGTGATGGTGCAAAAATGTTAGTTAGTAAAGTTAGAACCAGGAAATCAATAAGTGGACCAGAATTATCAGGAGGCGAACATGAGTAGGAGCAATACTGGCAGATGGATGAATCCAGATGACTTTAAAGAAAAATACGGATACGACTATACTGATGATCCTGAGTTTGACAGCCGATCCGATGCAGGAGGTGGAATGCCAAAGATGGGTCCTTCTCTGATAACGATGCGTCGTCAAGCCAGTAATGCCGAAACTAAGCCAGCATCGAAGGCAGGAGCACTAAGGCGTGTAATTAAGCCTGTCAGGAAATTCTAATGAGTCATGAGAACCTTGTAACAGATGGACCTGATGATATTGGAATGTGGCATGTCAGACCAAGTTCAGGTAAATTTGCTGATAACAGGACAAGTTCTTATATAACCTCAATTGCAGAGTTTGATAATCAGGAAGAAGCAGATACCTTTGCAGAAGAGTGGTCGCATGCATCATACTCAGTTGAAAGACGTAATTTCCTTCTTGAGAAGCATAAACTCAAATTCCCAGAATACTGGAGACTTGCAGGACCCTTGAAGGACATGTATCTCAAATATTACTTTGATGAAGCTAACAAGCTGAAGGAGAACTAATGCCAGGTTATCATACAAAAAAGAAGCCATATGCACAGAACCCTTATGGTGGGACATATGCAAGCCAAAACAGACTCGAATATGAAGATAATATGCCGAAGCAGGGATTTAAGTCTGGTGAGCAGTTAAACAAGGAAATTGCTGAAGAGCATAAAGCACGGATCAAAGGTAAGACATTATTGACAACAGGGCTAACTCGCTGATTTTATGGCAGATATAAAGAAACCCAAAGATAAAAGCAAGTATATTGAGATTAAGGGACCTTTCCATCTTAGGAGTCCTGAAGCTCAACAGAGAGTTGCACAGGGGATTACTGAATTAGCAAAAAAATATCCTGATGCTAAGTTTATTTTACGAGAAGGTGCAAGTAAAAACCCACGCAAAGCCAATGTTTACACTCAAGCCTTTTCTACTCTCTCTTATCTCAAGGAAGGAAAGAGAATTAAGGTTGTTCAGGCACAATATGGGCGTGGTAAAGGCGGTTCAGAAGCAAGAGAAGCCATTATCAAGTCATTAGAGCCATTTGAAACCGCAGAATTTACCTTTGGAGGCAAAAGAGTTACAGAAGATTATGATAAATGGCGTGATGTTGACAAAGCACTAAGCCAAGAAAAAGTATTTGATCCCCTCCGTAGCAGAAAAAACCCTAAAACTGGCGAAAGATACCAAGTTAAGAAATATCCAGGCAAAGGAACACATGCAACCAAGAAAATTGATGCATATTTAGATAAAGTATCTGAATATGGGAAAACTAGAGGGGCTAGACCAGAAAGTGTGGATGCTGCACTTGAATATATACAAGATAAAGCGGATTTATTCTACGAACAGCAAAGAACAGGCACAAAAAGAGTCTTATCGTGGGATCGGAAGACAGGAAAGAAGGTTTACAACACAAAAGAGCCGATCCACATGATAACTGGAGACAGATCAAGACGTATTGCCAAACTCCAGAAGGATTATGGTACTCCTCCTAAACTTAAAGGCAATGTTGCAGTTGAACAGGCTAAATCAACAGCTAAACATCAAGTGCCAGTTAATATCACTGAAGATCCTGTATTTGATAGAAGAGAAAAGGTACATACCTTAACTCATAAGACTGTATCTCCAGGTACAGACATAACAGGGCTTAAAAGCAAACCAAATGTATCTGTAACTAAAAGTCTGGTTAAAACCTCAGAAATTAGGAAAATAGGCACACAGTTACGCTTACCTCTGCCAGAGACTTCCTCTGAAGCTCCAAAAAGCAAATCCACATATCTTGGATTATCTCCGCATGATAAACTTGGATTGTCTCCTATTCCTAAAAAACAATTTGGTATAACAAAAACACAGCCAATTGAAGGTCATAAAAAGGGTGAAATTATTACAGGACTAAGAGAGGCAGATGTAGACAGATCCCCTAAAGGCATTGAAATAATTGATGATTCTGCAAGGAACATAGATGAATTGAGTACTCTTGAAGGTCCTCCATCGCCTTCACCTATTGAACAAGCAACTATTGAAAAGGTGCAAGCACCCTTATCAGCTAAACATCAACCAATGTCCTATTCAGCACGGCAAGGTGCAGCATTGAGGAAAGAAATGGATTGGTATGGAGAGAAGCATGGTCAGAAGAAGGGGTCAATTGAATATGCTCAAACTCCAGGCGAACCAATTACTCAGGATACAGCCAAACGAAAAGATTTTATTCAAGACTTTTCACAGAGAGAAGACTTAAAACGAGCAAATATAGATATAGGGACACCTCCGCTAGTTACAGGGAAACAGGGGGGTAAAAGAGTAAAAGTAACTGAAACTAAAGTTCAAGGTGATAAGCGTAGCCTGTTCCCTACTCGTGGACCTTTAAAAACTGTGAGTGGCAAGCCCATAACAGTTAAAACTAAAGATATGGGCAATATTAAAATCGATAGGACACATCCTTCTAATCAGCTAACTTCTTCTCTTGCTCCTGCTGTAAGCAAAGCACAGGGTGTAGAATTTGATGCGGATCAGGCAGCATTTAAAAAAGCACAAGTTGAAGATATTAAAGTGTCAGACTATGAAGGAATCGACTTAGGAGAAGATAGAGGTAGTGGAGCACATTACCAAGTTGATAAAGGAGATCTTAATCTTGGAGATGATTATAGTTACCTTCCAGATAAAGATAAAGCACTTAAGAAAGAATTGGCAGGAATACACCCAGAACAATGGGCAAATGAAATTACTGTAAGCAAAAAAGATCTTACGGTTATTTCAGGAGGCCAGATAGGTGCTGATAGGATTGGACTTGAAATAGGAAAAGAGCTCGGATTTAAAACTGGAGGCACTGCACCACCAGCATTTGCAACTGATGTTGGGTTTGATCCTAGCCTCAAAGATTATGGTGTAGTTGAAGTGTCACCAAGAGATCAGTCTGAGTATGCACAGAGAACAGGAACTAGGAATAAATATGGGGCAAGAACAGAACAAAACGTACTTAAATCTGATGTTACCTTCTTGTTCACAAAACCTGAACATAAAGATTCACCAGGATCTAAACTCACTCGCAAACTTGCAATACAGCATGGGAAACCTCTTTTAGAGAATCCGACAGCACAAACTGTTAAAAAATTAGCTGAAGGTGGTATTAAAATGTCAACTGTTAATATTGCAGGGAATAGGCAGTTTGATGATAGAAAGGCTATTTCAAACGCTCTTACAGCATTTGGAGAAACAGTTTCGGTTGAACAGCAAAGGCAATGGGTAACAAAATCAACTGTAGGTGATACTAAGGCAACAACCAAAACTACTGGAATATCCGATGTATTACAGGGAGATGCAATTGATCCTATTGCAGATCCGAGACATGGCAGTACAAGCCTTATAAGATCATCTACTTCACCACATAATGTCAGAGAAGCAATTCCTGGTGTTTATAAACCTGATGTAACTAAAGATCCATATGTGGATCGTCCTAAGAAGCGTGATTACGCATGGCAGGATAGACAGCAAAAACTGGCAGCAAAAGGCTCAACCACTTGGTATGGGACTGATGTAGATACAAAAGGTAATGTATATGAAAAACTTGTGAAAAAATATCCGAGTGATATGCCAATAGAGGAGCAACTGGAAAAAGAAAAAGTATTTGCAAAGAAAAGTGGCGGTTCACCACAACATCAAGCATTAATGAATTACAATAAGAGGCGTGATGCAGAGATACAGAAACTTAGTGATTCTGGTGAATTAGCCTATGTAAGTACCAGACCTGGCACTGAAACCAAGAAGGATATTAAGCCAAAGACTATCAGGCAACAAAATTATGATGCAAATGTTGAACAGCTATCTCTTATCAGGAAAAGCCAGAAGCCTGGTCAGGATGTTACAAAACAAGTACAAAATCTTGAGAGTAATATCAAGAAGAGCCTGAGAGGTGAAAAAAGAGATACATATATCGTTACAGATGAAAAAGGAGATAAAAAACGTATAACAGGAGATATATCATTTACTGGCGAAGGTAGTGGTCCAATGATAACTAAATCTGTCAAAGCTCCAACAACAGCAGTTAAACAGTCAGACAAGGCTCGTATTGCTAGAAGTATTATGAGAAATACACCGAAAGTTGTACTTGGTCCTGCATTGCTGGCTGTAACTCCATGGATTGCAAGTAAGCAACTTAAGGCGAAAGGCATTGATAAACCTACTACTGGACAAGTAGTTCAGGAAAATATTTCAGTATTTGCTGGTGCTCCGAGAGTTATTAGTGGAGTAGGAGAGAAAAAAGGATACTTGAATGTTTTAAAAGACTATGATACAACGTCAATGAAAGAATTAGGGAAAAGGCGTGTACCACAGCGACACGTTACTGGAACTGTAACTCCATTTGATAAAATGAAAAAAGCCATTAGTGGAGCAGTAGCAGCTTGGGCAAATGCATCAAGATTATCCAATGAAGCTATGAAAGCACATGGTGGCTGGAGATTTAAATGACTAGAAAAGTAACAAGGAAAAAATTTAGATGGGCTGAATTCGGAGAGTCAACGAACACTACTACGGACAAGAATGCTAAAAGTCTTTCAGCAGAAAGTTCAAATATTAATAAAAAACTACCAGCTAAAAAAAGTACGTTTAGTGACTATATTAAGAAAATTAATAAAGGTGTTAAGATTGAAAAATCGAAACCTCGGGTAATCAAGAAGAGTAGAAGTCATGTTCAGGATACTACTGCATCTGGTCATCAAAAATGGGCAGCATTACGTCAAAGAGTAATTGATGAGAATATTAAACATACAGAAGAAATTACTGAATGGGTAGATGTTCCTCAAGGAGTGGAAGTTACTGAAGGCGGAATATCGAAAGAACAAAGTAAACTAGAAAAAGCTGAAGGATTTAAAGGCGGAACGCGCAAAGTAACTAAAACTGTGCGAGTGCAACCTTATGTTATTGATTTCTTTAATAATAAAAAAATACGCATTGATAAGACAGGGAAGTTTTCGGAAGCTATTGAGGTTGACCATGTTGTTCCTTCTAGTAGATTCCAGAAAGCAGGGATCTTAACTCAAAAAACTTTCCATGACAGGAAAAATTTAGTTATTACAACTGCTGATAAAAACAGGGTTGCAAAAGGATCAAAAGGATTGCATGAGTTTGTACCTAGTAATGCAGGAGCATATGCTCGAAAATACGATCAAACACTCTTAAGGAATAATGCCTTGATGACTGCAAGTGAATCAGCAGCAGTATGGAAACATACTGGAAAAGCCCCAACATCTACAATTATGAAAAATCCAGCAGCACCAACATTTGAGGATCTTGCAACCCAACAAGCACGGCATGATCGAATGCGTGGTATCCAGAGGAATCGTTAATGTCTAAACAAGCACTTAAAGCATTAAAGATTGCAGAAGCAATTATTGAGGTTGAAGAGAATAATAAGCTAAAGTGTTATAAACCTTATGAATATCAGGAAAGATTCCATAATGCAAAAGATATGAAGGGTCGTCTTGCCAGACAGAGACTCTTGATGGCTGCAAATAAAACTGGTAAAACATTCTGTGGTGCAGTAGAAATGGCATTCCATTTAACTGGCCTTTATCCTAAGTGGTGGACAGGAGCAAAATTCAGCAGACCTGTAACTGCATGGGCAGCAGGAAATACTACTGGAAATACAAGAGATATAGTTCAGGCAGAATTACTAGGAGAACCAGGGGATCCAGAAGATTACGGAAAAGGTGCGATTCCTAAAGACCTGATTGTAGGACAACCTCAACGACTTCCTGGTATTCCCAACGCTTTTCAGAATGTTGTAGTAAAACATGTGTCAGGAAAGAACTCAAAATTAATGTTTAAGTCTTACGAACAGGGGAAGCAACAATGGATGGGTAAAGCCGTTGATGTGGTATGGCTGGATGAGGAACCACCTCAAGATATTTATTCACAGGCATTGAGAGCTTCCCTTAAATCAGGGGGTTTAGTATATATGACCTTCACACCAGAAACAGGAATGACTCCAGTTATTACCCAGTTTATGACAAAACTCGGTAATTCTCAGGCATTGTTCTCAGCGACATGGGATGACGCACCTCATTTAGATGAGGATATCAAGGAAGAGATATTGAGGGCATTGCCACCCCACGAAAGAGAAATGCGATCTAAGGGGATTCCTGTTTTCGGTTCAGGTATGGTATTTCCAAATGTAGAAGATCAGATCCAATGCGAGCCATTTGCTATTCCTGAGTACTGGCCTCGAGTATGTGGAATAGATTTCGGTTGGGACCATCCTACTGCTGCCGTGTGGCTTGCATGGGATCGTGATACTGATACTGTTTATGTATATGACTGCTATAGGCAAAGTTCACAAACACCAGTAGTTCATGGTGCAGCAATAAAAGAAAGAGGATCATGGATACCAATTGCATGGCCTCACGATGGCTCACAGCATGATAAGGGATCTGGGCAGTCGCTTGCCTCTATATATCGTAAACAGGGACTTAATATGATGCATACACATTTCACTAATCCTGCAGGAGATATTGGGATTGAACCTGGAATTATGGAAATGCTTCAACGTATGGAAACAGGACGCTTCAGGGTATTTAGTTTTTTAAGAGAATGGTATGAAGAAGTAAGGATGTACCACCGCAAGGATGGTAAAATTGTAGCAAACAATGATGACTTGATGAGTGCAACTAGATATGCAACACAATCATTAAAGTTTGCAACTACAGGAAAACCAGTTCATCGTAAAAGAAAAGCTATTGGATCTGGTCCAGGTGAATGGAATTATTTTCCAATTGAAACAAACAAACGATTATATGCATAAGGAGATCATATGAAAGTATATACTGAAATAAACTACATCTGGAAAGATGATAAACTGGTTCAAACTGACTCACAGTCATTTGACTATGAAGGTGAAGTTACACAATGCCATGAAAAATACCATAAAATACTAGGCAGAAAAATTAATAGTCCTCATTCACATGGAACAGGAAGCCAAGAAGTTAGTGATATGGCAGACGCTGCCACTACAAATATGGCGAATGTGGGGTTAGATAAGCCAGGTGGTGATGTTAAAAAACAGATTACTGATCCTGTAAGAAATTGGTCAAAGAAATTAGAACACCATGTCTGGGGCAATGAATATCCTGGCCGTGGTCCTGGCGGTGATGATTCAGATAATCAGAATCAACTAGCAGCTTTAAACCGTAGCCGAAAAACTCGTCTTGGACCTGGAAGAGAAGGTGAAGATAAAGACAGCGATGAAAGGCGTGGACTAACAAATATGAGTATGGGTACATTATTGACACAAGGACAAAAAGCTAAGAAATTACCTACTGCATAAGGAGATAATATGGCAAGAAGACCAAAGCGTACTTATAATCAAGCAACAGGACAATGGGAAGTTGAAAAGTTTTGGGATTATAGAGATGATCAAGGGTTCTATTGGAAAGATGGAGTTCAAGTAGATTCTAAAGGTCGTCCAATTTATGATGAACAAGGTAACGAGCAGGGTGCAGCACCAGCAGATGAAAATAATGTGACCTTGAATCCTACTGATATGACTATTGATAAGTACGATCCAAGAAATCTTATAACAACAGATCAAGGCGAAATAAGGCCACACCCATCTCAAGCAGAAGAAGATTATTATGCTGCACTAGATGCAGGAGAAGATCCTAAGATAACACAGGCTCACTTAGATGAGATTGCACCAGGCGCAGGGCAAATGTATGTAAGTGATTTCTATGATGAAGGTCCAAGAAGACAGTCATTTCAGCCAGGATCTGAACCAACAACACAGGCTGGATCTATGCGAAGAATTATTCAAGATAAATCTAAAGGAGCAACAAGCACAAGGAATATTGCTCCATCACTTCTAAATAGGAAGGCGAGTGCAAATGCTTGATCATGAAAAAGATCCAATTGCGACTCAGTTAGATAAGCAATACGAGTTTCTAAAAGGAAAACGGACAACATGGGAACGTAATTGGCAAGAGATTGCTGAGTATGTTCTTCCTCATCGTTCTGATTTTACATCTAAACGCTCTAAAGGTGAAGAAAGACTCGAAATGGCATTTGAGGGTACAGCAATGAGATCTCTTAAACGCTTTGCCTCAAATATACATAATGTCTTTACTCCAATGGGAGCAGATTGGTTTAGGTTAACTACTGGTCATCCTTACATGGACAGTCAGCGTAAAATTGCTTTATGGTTAGAAGATGCAACACGAATCATTAAACATCATATCTCAAGACCATCATCAAACTTCCACTCTGCAATCTATCAGTACTACTTGGAAGCAGGGGCTTTCGGAACTGGCATTATTTTTGTTGAAGATATTCCTGGTATGGGGCCTCATTTTAGGAACTTCCCTTTATCTGATTGTGTGCTGGCTGCTGGTGGAGAAATGGAAATTGATACCGTCTTCAGACTCTACAAACAAACATGCAAAGACTTAATATCTAAATATAGTCCAGATGTATTGCCTGAGTCTATTATAAAAAAAGGGCAAAGTGAAAAAATGCTGGAAGAAGTTGATGTAGTACATTATGTTGCACCAGCATGGCTTCTTCAAGAAGCTCTTCCAAAAGAATGGATGTGGCCTTATGTATCAGTCCATTATCTTAAAGATCAAAAGAGAGTCCTCTCATTTGGGGGATTTGATAATATGCCATATATCTGTGCAAGATGGGAAAGATCAGATAGAGAGATATATGGAAGAGGTCCAACATGGGAAATATTACCTGATTGCAGATTGATTAATGAAGTAGAAAAAGTCTTCTTGAAGGGAGTGCAGAAAGCAATTGCACCACCTATGTTTGTCCCTGACTCTGGGCTTCTGGATCCACTTGATACTACACCTGATGCAATCAATTATTACACAGCAGGAATTGGAGGGAAGGATACAATATTCCCTGTACCGAATGCTGGTAGAGTTGAATATGCACAAGATCTCAATGCAAGGCTGGTAAACTCAATTAAAGAAGGCTACTTCCTAGATGTACTTGAGTTGCCAGGTCCAATAGCACCAGATGGTGATGTTATGAGATTCAGTGCAACAGAAGTATCAGTAAGAATGCGTAATAGGATGCCTGTTCTTGGACCATTACTGGCACGACAGGAATCAGAACTACTCGATCCGCTCATTAAGCGTACTGCATATATATTAACAAGA
>Ga0310344_10000265_pt1 | contig 43160 bp, 34 predicted proteins | sample HC15DNA20200_MG_FD_203801 | JGI IMG/M metagenome (GOLD analysis project Ga0310344, IMG submission 203801) | Marine microbial communities from station ALOHA, North Pacific Subtropical Gyre - HC15-DNA-20-200_MG | ecosystem: Environmental > Aquatic > Marine > Oceanic | place: Pacific Ocean: North...
CGACCAGTTCTCGTCGCCTGCAACACACAGTAGAGCTGAATAGGAAGATAGAACACCGGCAGAAACGTGCTATGCCCGACCGCCAAATGTAACGCCGGCGCCCCAGAGAACACGAAAACACACGCCAGGTAGACGACCGGTGCCAGCACAGTCACACCGATGACCCGACGCAGCAAGATATGCATGCCAGCCAGTCCGATCCAATAGTGCAGCAAGATATTGAATTTCATTGCTAGCGGTAAAGATGTAATCAAGGCCAGCGGGTAGACCGGGCTGATCAAGGCAACCTGCGGGTTAGCCCACAAAACATTACCGCCGCAATACCAGGGATTCCAGAACGGCGCACTTCCATACTCAACGATGCTCTTGAGCACTGAGGCATAATAGAAAAGGTGCTGGTCCCAATCGTCACTCCCAACTCCATGGGGAAACTCGAACAGTGGCCCACAAAATAGGGCGGCTAGACCACCATAAAGGACCCCAAGGCTTAACCTCCCACGACTCAGACGCAGCATAGCAGCTGATTATAGAAGAGTGGACCGCCTCAGGAGTCGCTAACGACACGGGTCACTACTAGCGAGACGAACACTTGCTACTCAACTACAGCCTATTGAGCAGAAGCGTTCGACTTCCCCTTCCGGCAACGTTTTCGTGTACCATCGATTAGTTAGAGTTCTCGGCTCCTTCCTTCTAACCTGTCTCCCTCAACAGGGACTCGTTTCGGATGATCCCGCGAATTAATCAAGACTTGAGGGACCCTTCTGTTCCCAAAATGAATCCAGCCCATCGGCAGCGATTTCCAGACAACCGTTCAAGGATATGCACGACGGACACGCTCCTGTTCCCTCTTCGAACAAGAACCCCAATGACCGAACACCGCTATGCCCAGGACATCGTCACATGCTCAGGCTCGCCATGTCCGGGAGCCTTGGGCTCCTCTGGCTAAACCTAATCTCCCCGAGTCATGCGCAAAACACGGAAACACCCACACAGGACTTAGCGGGGACCGTTATGTCCACCGGAACTCATCCAGAGGCCCACGGCGCCATCCCGCCCGAACTACTGCCGCTAATCGACGGAGCAGCCCCACCGATACCACCAGCCACGGTGACCCGAGACACCCGTAGCCGTCCGACGGTGAGAGCGATCCAGCTTGCCGAAGGCATCCGACTGGACGGACGGCTTGACGAACCAGTGTATGAAGAAGTTCCCGCTATCTCAGATTTCATCCAAGGGATGCCCAACGAGTATGTACCAGCTACTGAACGCACCGAGGCATGGGTCATGTTTGATGACGCGAGTCTCTTCGTTAGCGCGCGGATCTGGGACGCGGCACCACCGTCCCAGTGGATCGCGCGGGAAATGCGACGGGACGCTCCACAACTACTCAACGACGACATGTTCTGGGTTCTCCTAGATACCTTCTACGACCGGAGAAACGCAGTAGCGTTCTTCACCAACCCACTCGGAGCTATCGGCGACTTCGCCATCACCAACGAAGGGAACCCCAACGTCGACTGGAATCCGGTATGGAACCTCCGCACAGGCCGGTTTCCTGGCGGGTGGACGGTCGAGATCCAAATTCCGTTCAAGTCGCTGCGCTATCGTCCTGGACCATCACAGATCTGGGGGATCCAACTCCGGCGCACGCAGCGCCTGAAAAACGAGTGGACCTACCTATCACCGGTACCACTCTCCGCTGGACGAGCAGCGGTGTTTCGGGTGTCCGACTATGCCACACTGGTGGGGGTTCAAACACCAGACGCAGGACCCATCTTCGAGCTCAAACCCTACGGCATCGCAGGTGCTACCACAGACCGCACCGCAAACCCATCAGCCCAATACAACAGCACCGGTTCGGTTGGACTTGATGCCAAGTACGGGATCACCCAAAATCTCACGGCTGACCTGACATACAACACCGACTTTGCCCAAGTGGAGGTTGACCAGCAGCAGATCAACCTGACAAGGTTCAACCTGTTCTTCCCAGAAAAGCGGGAGTTCTTCCTAGAGGGTCGCGGCATCTTCGACTTCGCCCAGGGCGTCAGTATTGACCGAAGAAAAAGCGCGCTGCGCCAGCAGATCGGAAGCTTAAGTACTGGTTTTTGGGGTGGGGAGAACACGCCCACGGTCTTTTATTCGAGACGTATCGGACTCGAAGACGGCCTCGCAGTTCCCATCCTCGGTGGGGGACGGGTGACAGGCAAAGTGGGTCCATTCGACGTCGGGACCCTCAACATACAAACTGAGGACGAACCGCTATCTGGGACAGAAGCCACCAACTTCACAGTTGTTCGAGTCAAACGCGACATCTTCCGGCGCAGCAGTGTCGGCGCTCTCTTGACCAACCGATCCGTCTCGAGCGTCGGTCCTGGGTCAAGCCGGTCCTATGGAGCCGATGCAACACTTTCCTTTTACGACAACATCAACCTCTTGGCATACTTAGCTCGCACCGAAACCCCAGGACTGACCGGAGAGGACCTCAGCTACCTCGGGCAGTTCACTTACAATGGTGACCGGTATGGTATGCAGGCCGAGCACCTACTGGTCGGTGATAATTTCCTACCCGACGTCGGGTTCCTACGCCGAGACGACTTCAGACGCTCCTACGGGGAGGCTCGCTTTAGTCCACGCCCCCGTTCCCTGGAAAGCATCCGCCAGTTTCGACTCGAAGGCAGTTTCGACTACACCGTCGCCGCGCACAGCGGTCAGCTTGGGACCCGACAGACTCAGGTGGGGGTCAACACAGAGTTCGAGAGCAGCGACCAAATCGGCGTCTCACTGGTAGACAACTATGAGTTTCTCTCAACACCGTTCGAACCAGCCCCAGGGGTGGCTTTCTCCCCAGGGGGCTACAGCTTCGTAGACCTAGAAGGCACCTACCTTCTGGGTGCCCAGCACCGATTTTCAGGAATGTTCACCGTCCGCATCGGTGAATATTTCAACGGAAACATCCGGTCGATTGGCTTCAACCGAGCCAGACTGGGACTCACGACCCAGTTATCTGTCGAACCCACGGCATCCATCAACTGGATCGACACCCCACAGGGTTCCTTTCGGACCAACCTTCTCGTATCCCGCGTAACTTACACCTTCACGCCAAGGATGTTCGTCAGCGGCCTCGCGCAATACAACTCGGCTTCAAACACCTTCAGCAACAACTTGCGACTCCGCTGGGAGTTCCGCCCGGGGAGCGAACTATTTGTTGTCTACACTGAGGACCGCGAAACAGACCCACTGATGCCCAATCGTTATACAGAACTGCGAAATCGTGGTTTCGTTGTGAAAATAACCCGACTCTTACGTTTCTAACCCTAAGCGGCCCAGTAATGGGTCACCGCCAGGCGTCCATCACCTGCCGATGGAGGGAGTTCGGTCCAAATTCAAGAAATTCGATCGTGGTCCCTGTCGGAGTCCGAGCCACAGCGATCCGAGACCCGGTTCGCGAACTGACAACAGAAGACCGAATGTCCACACCCAGCGCCTGTAATCGCCTGACCTCAGCCGCCACGTCAGCAACCTCTAGCCCATAGTGCACGAAGCCGGCTGGTCGGCCTGGGGCAATCGGCATCAACTCGACAAACGTAGCACCATTGACCTGGAAGTAAGACAGTACAGGCCGACCGTCGTCCTCTTGAAAAGCAAACGCTTCTGGAAACCCCAAGACTTCCGTGTAAAACCGTGCAGTCGCTTCGACATCATCGACAGCTAACGCCACATGGTTCAGACCCCTTACATTTGGTTCCTGTCCTTCTGTGTTCTGTATGGTAAGCCCGATAAACAACCCGATACCAAATAGCAGCACAGAGCGCATGGTTCTGCCTCCTGAGTGAAATGCATCCGGAACCTCGCCCACCACTAGCTGGCTGGATCGGGACTCTTGTCAGGTACAACAAGAGCCCCTCTCCCTACGGTCACAAACAAGCAGGTTCTGTCAAAAGACTAAGTCCTTCTTTATCAACCTAGTCGCGACCTGCGGCCTCACGACCCAACTGCAGCGCATTGCTCGCTCCGGTACTAAGACCTCCATCTGCACCAACCGTGACAAACCGGAAGCCCTCGTTGATTCGCTGTTGAACAGAACCCGCACCGGTGGTTATCGCACAAGGAACATCGCTCTCAAGGCATGCGCGCAACACGGTCTGGATGGCCGCTTCAACTTCTGGGGCTCCAGGACTGGTGTAACCCATCGAGGTACTCAGATCAGACGGACCGATGAAGATCCCCCCCAATCCTGGTACTGACACGATCTCGTCGATGTTTGCTACGCCCTCGGCAGACTCGATGAACATCATGGCCAACAGTTCCCCCTCCGGATCCAGGGGCCAGACATCGGCCCTCGTGTGATAGTCACGTGTTCCCCAGTACCACACGGCATTGGAAGGATTCCGACCACGCAGCCCCGTAGGCTCGTAATCTGACGCTCCGTTGTATTGCGGGTAACGAGTCGCTCTTACTGCCAGCTCGGCATCTTCACGCGTGTGGATTGCCGGAAAGAAAATCCCGAAAACCCCGACATCCAACACCTGCTTAGCCTGCGCGATCAACTCTTCCGCACCACCTGCTGCTGGAATACGCACGAACGGAACGACATCGGGTTGCAAATTCCCCTTCTCCAAAATGGATCGCTTGTTCGTCATACCGAGCAAGAACAACCGCAACCGCTCGACATCAAACGGTGCATGTTCCATGTCGATGAACAGAAAATCGAGACCTGAGGTCGCCATCGCACGAGCATTATTCAGAGAATAGTCAAAAGACAGTAAGCCAAACGCTGGCTGATCATTCTCAAACAATTCGATGACCTTGTTCATCCGAGGGTCACTGGACTGTGCGAAGGTTGCTGAGTTCAGGCCTAATACAGACGCAATGCCCAGGCATAGCACCGTGGTTCTTATTGTGTGTGTCATGGTCTACTCTCTTCTCCCTGTGAGCTCACCGTGAAAACCGCTACCGGTATAAGGATCTCTCCAACGACGATAGCAGATTTTAGAGGCCTCCCATCATCGAGCCAGGCCCTCCCTCAGGCTTCCAACCTGACCAGGGATGCCGAAGGAGACTACCTCGACTGCTTATCGGCACAAGGTAGATTTCCCAGATTGACACGCCTTCTCTTGCTGGTCTGCCATTCAATGTTGCCAATAATTACAGTTGTCACAAACTACGGCAAAAGAATTCATATTTTGTTATTGTGCGTAATCTCAATATTCAAACTTGGATCCTAGCAAGGTTTATGGCTTACCGAGCACCAGACGGAACCTGTCGTTCCAGGTAAGGAGACCTGATGCGAAAACTGATTGTCGGCCTGTCGTTCGTGATAACAGCCAGTGGCGTCCATGTTGCCTGGGCTCAAGGGCCTGAGATCATCGACCCCGTGCGGCCCGTCGCGGCCAATGTTTACCTCTGCAGGCTCAACCCTGGCAAGACCATGGCTGACGTGGACGCAGTCCAGCAGATGTGGCTCAACGCCGCTGAAGAAGCACAGCACAACTCCATCACCCTCCGGCTCACGCCACGCTACGTTAGTGGCCCAGACCCGTTTGACGTCATTTGGCTCGACTATCTGCCGTTTGAGCAACTCGCACAATCGTCAGAGTGGTGGGACGACAACGGTCAGGAGGTTATTGCCGCCATTTTCGAGGCCGTTTCGTGTCAGGCGTCACTGAACACCAATCGACTCAGGTATGTCAATCGGGGGTCCAATGACGCGCTCCCCGAAGATGGTACCGGATTTTTCCTGTGGGACTGGTGCAGTCCGAGAGAAGGAGTCACCGGTGCTGCAGTAGAGTCCAGACGCCAGGCTGACCTGGAACGCGTCAGAGAGGCGGGTGCTCGGGTAGCCTGGTCGGTGATGTATCCCTTCCTTGGCACCAGAGCCGATACCAGGCTGGGGCAATTTGCAAACATGGTGGTGCTTCCGGACTGGGCTGCCTTAGCCTCACTGCATGAATATGAGGCGACCGGTGGTTGGCGTTTGACCGCAAACTATAACGAGACTGTTGCCCAGTGCACTGGCCCGAATATCTATGATCTGACCGTCTTAAACCTTCCCCACACCCCGTGGGGTGAATAGCTCAGTCACTGCAAGAAGGTCATCGTCAGATGGCCTTCTTCTCCGCTGACTCTTGTCACTGAGTCGAAGGACCGTCTGGAAACGTGTGTCCTAGCGCCATACTGACAGACGAAACGTGAGCAAACCAAGAGCACTAAAACACAAGCCCCTGAGGAACCCTACATGAAGCTACTCGTCGCAACCCTAGCGCTACTAGTCACATCAGGTCACGGTGTCACCTCTCAAACAGGTAACCAGTTCTTTGATTCTGACGGCATCAAGATCCGTTACACCGACGAGGGAGAAGGCTCCCCAGTAATTTTGGTACATGGCTTTACCGGGTCGGCAGGGAATTGGCAACAAGCCGGCATCACCCAGACATTGGCGAACACTCACAGAGTAATCGCAATAGATTGCCGGGGACATGGACTAAGTGACAAACCCCATGACCCCGTCATGTATGGCTCCCACATGGCACTGGATATCCTACGACTCATGGATCACCTAGGCTTGGCCAAAGCACATATCGTCGGTTACTCCATGGGTGCCAGACTGACTGGATACTTAATAGCTAACCACCCTGATCGGCTCCTCACCGCAACGCTCGGAGCATCTCCACCTCGACGCCGATGGGACGCTTCAACAAAGGATCGGGCCAACCGGATGAGGCACAACATGGAGTTACGAAGTAGAGACGCTGACCCGGGCGACGGTCAAGACTATGTAGCTTTGGCTACGATCCTACAGTCGTGGCAATCCCAGGTAGTGACTGACCAAGCACTGGCTGATAGTCCTGTACCTACCCTCGCCGTTGTAGGGAGTGAAGATCCCCGCCTTGGTAGCCTCAGAGAGCTTACCCAGATAATGCCAGAACTGAAGCTGGTTATTTTAGAAGGCGCGACCCATCGGAGTGCGATAAGGCGCCCAGAGTTTGTGAACGCGCTCTTGAGCTTTATTAAGTAACCGGTGGAGGCGCGGTTCACTCCCTCGCAAATTGGGGCTACAGGCCGCCTCCCGTCTCGGTCATTGATAGGGAGTAACCTTCTCCGGCGGCGTAATCCCCTCTGCCTGCATGACTTCCCGAACAGCAGCCTCGGCTTCGGGGTTGGGCCTGAACGTTCCCCTCCTGTAACCAACCGCAATGGCTAGAGGGGTCAGTCCATCATAGTTCTCCTGATTCCAAACGTCGATATTGGCACCCCTCCCAGCCAGGAACCTAATAACATCACCCCGATTCCTGTAGGCAGCCATGTGCATAGCGGTTTCACCATTGCTGTCTATGGCATTGATATCGACGCCAAGATCTAGAAGTGCCTTCATCGTCTGCAGGACATCCTCCTCCGTTCCCGTTCTCCGGCCAGCTAACATCAAAGGCGTAGCGTTGTCCTCGCTTGTAACCAGCGGGTCGGCTCCCAGGGCAGCGAACGTCTGGACCAACTCCACGTCGGCGGTCTGGACCGCCATCAAGAATGGGGTCATTCCTCCAGGCTGTGTGGCGTAGAGGCTGCCGCTGCGCATTCTGGGGTTCAGGTTCGCGCCACGGGCAGCCATTTCCCTGATGAAATCTAGACTGGTCAGGCTCCCTGAACCCTCAGGAGGCGGATTGGCATCGCCTAGAGGGACCCTGCGCGTCTCTGCCATAGCGTGCAGAGCCGTATATCCTGTCGGGCCAGCAGCATCGGAATCTGCCCCCTCGTCAAGCAGATAGGTCGCCAATGAAAAGTGGCCATTCTCAACTGCCACGTGCAGGGGTGTCGTGCCGGGTTTGAGCAGCGCCTCATAGCCGAGGTGCTGCCACTCCATCACCGGTTCGATGACCTGATTCACGTCCACACCCGCCTTCACCAGAATCCGAACCACGTCGGCGTGGCCTTGCCTGACGGCAAAGAGGAGCGGCGTAAATCCTGATTCCAAAATCATTTGGAATTCGGCACCGGCCCGGATGAGTTCATCCACTACATCCGCATGTCCCTCTGCGACGGCCCACACAAGGGCCGTCTGCTCGGCTTTCGCTTTGAAGTCAAAGATGGTCGGGTCAGCCATGCGGGCCAGAAATTTGGTAGCACCCGCACCGTCCTGGCGTCCCATGCCCTGCACTTTCGCCTCGACGTCAGCTCCCCGGGAGAGCAGGGCCTTGACCGGACCCAGCCGTCCCGTCCGGGAGGCGGTCATCAGAGCTGTCTCTCCGCCAGGCAATGTGGTGTTTGGGTCTGCCCCCGCCTCCAGCAGCAGCTCGACCAGTGTTCCATTGCCATTAGTAGCAGCCAGGGTCAACGGCGTCACACCATAGCGGTTGGCCGCGTTAGCGTCCGCCCCTGCCCCGATCAACAACCGTGCCGTCGCCAGGTCATCCTGCAGTGTCGTCCAGTGCAGCGCCGTCATACCGTCCACCTGGGCAGCGTTCACATCCACCGACTGGGCAAGCAGGCTCTGAATGCGCGGCCGGTCCCTCTTCTCCGCCGCATCCGCCAGCGGTGCATTCGCTGACGCCGACCAACTCATCGCCGTTAGCAACCACAAGGCCGTCCACCCACTGATCTGTTTCACAGACATGGCAGTCATCTCCACGTATCCCCTTACTCAGATACTGAGCAACTCGTCCACCTTCCCCTGGCTGTCGGCAAAGGAATCCATTCGCACGCCCGCCTTCTCCAACAATGTCAGGTGCAAATTAGCCAGCGGTGTCGGATCAGCGTAACGGACATGCCGCCCACCCTTTATCCTGCTGCCACCACCTGCCACTATGATCGGCAGATTGATATGGTCATGCGCGTTCGGATTCCCCATGCCACTGCCATAGAGATACATCGAATGGTCCAGCAGGCTGCCGTCTCCATCAGGTGTCTCTTTGAGCTTCTCAACCAGATAGGTAAACAGAGATACATGAAACTGGTTGATCTTCGCTACCTTGGCGACTTTCTCTGGATCGTTGCCATGATGCGTGAGCGGATGATGTGGCTCAGGCACGCCGATCTCGTTATAGCTGCGCGTGCTCGTCTCTCGAGCCAATTGGAACGTAATCACCCGTGTGATGTCCGCCTGCAACGCCAGCACCTGAAGATCAAACATCAACCTCGCATGGTCCGCGTAGGAGGCCGGTACTCCGATAGGACGTTCCATGTCCGGCATCGGGCTTTCCGCTGCCCCTTTTTCGGCTCCCTGAATTCGCCGCTCCACCTCCCGCACGCTCTCAAGATACTGATCGATCTTGGTCCGGTCGCCTGCCCCCAACTCCTTCTGCAACCGCTGAATATCTCGCCTGACTCGGTCTAGTAGGCTTGCCTGCTTCTTGAGCGTTCGACTACGCTCCTCCGGGCTACCTCCTTCTCCGAATAGACGCTCAAATACCAGCCTCGGATGGGCTTCATAGGGTAGCGGTGTGGTGGGCGAGGACCACGACAGGTTGTTCTGATAGACGCAGGCGTAGCCATCATCGCACTGCCCTACAACGTCCAGCAGGTCCAACCCCAGCTCCAGCGAAGGCAATTGGGTATCCTGTCCGATCTCACGGGCCGCTATCTGGTCCACCGTCGTGCCCAAATGGTAATCCGTACTCTCCGTCAGCTTCGCCTTAGCACAACTTAGATAAGCCGAGTTTGACGTCGCGTGAGTACCCGGATAAGCGTTTCGCAGCTCCATATTCGTGAGCACCGTGATGTCATTTTTCCACGGCTCGAGCGGCTGCAAAATAGGGGACATCTCCGTGAGTACACCTTCTCCTGGCGGTGTCCATCGGTTAATGTCTGACCCCATTGGAATGAAGATGTAACCCAAACGCCGCACCGGACGAAGAGGTGCTGCAGCCAGAGCAGGAACCATCGCGTCCAGCAGAGGCAACGCCACCGCCGCACCCATACCCCGAAGGAAGGTTCGCCGCGGAAGAGCTTTCTTGGTGACAATCATAAGGATCTCCTCATCTGAAACGGTTGACTTCTCACAATTCCAAGAACAAGGGAAGAAAAACGAAAATCCTTCTCGCGGGACTCGCGCACGATTCTACGCACCGCCGGAGCATCATAATGTTCCACACCACGGCCCAGCGAATAGGTCATCAGCTTCTCCACCAGGGTTCCCACGAACAGATCCGATCGCTGGAGCAAAGCCCGCTCCAGCCCAGCAACCCCGTCAAACTCCGCACCCCCCGGAAAGCTCCCAGTAGCATCAATTCTCTGACCAGCTTCCGAATCTCGCCAACGTCCGATAGCGTCAAAATTTTCCAACGCAAAGCCCACCGGATCCATCAGATTGTGACAGTTCGAGCAGGGTGGGTTGGCCCGGTGCTCCATCAACCGCTCACGCACCGATAGGCTCCCGTCCACTGTCTGATCTTCCAACGCCGGCACATTAGCCGGCGGAGGGGGTGGCGGCACTCCCAACACGTTCTCCAACACCCAATGCCCGCGAATGACCGGTGAGGTGCGGGTGTTATAGGACGTTACCGTCAAAACGCTTCCCTGCCGAAGCAGTCCGCCACGCCGACTCCCATCATCAAGCTTCACCCGCCTGAACCAGCTTCCGTAGACGTGCGGGATCTCGTAGTGCTTTGCCAAACGTTCGTTCAAGAAGGTGTAGTCGGCAGTCAGTAACTCTAAAACGGTCAGATCATCACGGATGATATTCTCAAGAAACAGCTCAGTCTCCTTGCGCATGGCCTGCCGTAGATTGTCATCGAAGTCTGGAAACAAACGCATGTCTGGAGTGGCCGAATCTAGGTTCCGTAGGTGCAACCACTGACCCACAAAATTGGTCAACAGGGTTCGTGAACGCTCATCTGCCAACATGCGTCCCACCTGCTGCTCCAACACCTCGGGCCGGCTCAACCGACCCGCCGTTGCCAGACCTAGCAACTCGTCATCCGGCACACTACTCCACAGAAAGAAAGAGAGCCGCGAAGCCAGCTCCAAGTCACTGAGCTGGTAAGGAGTTTGGGAGGCAATCCCGGTCGGGTCTCGCTCCACACGGAACAGGAACTCGGGACTCATCAGGATCGAGGACACGGCCATCTCAATACCGGCCTCAAACCCCCCTGAGCGTCCCTGGCGGTAGAACTCCAGCACCTCTTCTCGGTCCCGCACAGTGACAGGCCGCCGATAGGCCCTGCGCATCAGCGTGTCCACGATCTCACCGGCACAGGCTTCTTCCTCCTGTTCGGCCGTAGGTCGGCACACAAAAATCCGGTCTCGGCTCGGCGTGTTTCCTGGACCTTTCGCATCAAAGGGACCAGTAACCGAGATTTCGTAAACTCCCGGCTGAACCCGCGGATGACGATAGACGTTGAAATGTACATCGTAGGGCCGCCTGTCCGTCTCCAACACAGCCCAGGGTTGCTTCAGAAAAGTGACGCCGATCGCGTGGGGCCCAGCCGTCACAGGGAGGCGAACCGTGAGGTGCTTGTCGACATCAGAATGGTCCCCGACATGTCGGGGTGGCACCACGGAAAACAACTCAACCCGCTCTCTGTCCAGCAGCAACTCCACCTGATGCAGTTCTCTCAGCCCTTCGACCTGCTCGTCACGGTCCCTCGTGAGCCTGATCACAATCTCATAGTCGCCATCAAGCGGAAAGGTGTAGTGCATCAAGGCCCCGCCGCGGGTCCCCACCGGCAGACCTTCCACATGCCACTCTTGCGTAAGGTCTGGGTTCATCTTGACCGTCTCCACCGCCGGAGTCGACACAGGACTCCCGACCGCTAACCGGCTGATCTTATCGGCCGCAGACACATACCTTTCCAGCAGGGTCGGCGACAAATCCGTCACTGTGATGTTGTCAAACCCCTGACTAGATTCATCGCGCGGCAGCAGATCGGACAGATCCAGTTCCAGTGCAAGCAGATCGCGGATGGCATTGCTGTACTCGGTTCGGGTCAACCGCCGGAAGGTGTCGGTTCGGCCTGGGTTAGGATAATTTTCCGCCGCGAGGTCTAAGGCCATTTCCAGCGAAGCCACGGCCTTGTCATAAACTGCCTCATCCGGCCGAGGCAACCCAAGCGGTGGCATCTGACGGGCGCGAAGCTTCCGCACAACCTTTTCCCAGGTCTCGGTATGGTCTTCCAACCGGCTATCGGTCAGGGTATCGAGAGCTAACTCGGCCGTTTTCAGCCTGTCATTGTGACAACTGATGCAGTACTGATTGACCAGAGACTGATGCGGAGCCTGCTGTTGGGCCTCTAGGGTAGCCGCAAAGACACTGGTCGCCCACAGCCCCACCAGTAAAGAACAAATGTGACGTTGCAGAGAGTTCACCACGGGTTTCCTTTCGTGGTCAATATGACTCCAGACGTAGGCGTATCATAATACGTGTCGGCTTTACTAACACCTTGTAATTGACTTCGCTCCTGCAACCAAGCCGATGCTCACCCTGGCAGACCAGCCGTCGCTCGCCTGCCGCAACCAGCTTCTCGATATCTGACAGCACCCAAAAATTCTCGATCTACAAGTTGACCACCTTTCCTACCAGGAGTACCATCAGCCTCTAAACCCAGTCTCCAAGATGGCGGAAAAGTTCTACGGCCTGTCGCAGCTGGCTCCAAGTTGCCATTGCCACGCTTCTCGCTCAGGCCAGCCTGAGACTCTAGAGCCACTAGAGAAAAAGGCAGACCAACTGCAATGATGAATCTTTGTGGTCTCTGGGTCACACGGGAAATTGAAAAAGCAATGTCCCCACCGTGAAGAGGATTTCTGAGGATAGAAGGAGCTCTTGAATGACGAATCGATTAATCAGATCGGCCATGGCGTTGGTCACCGGCACAATAATTGTTACAGCTTCGGGACTAGCAGTAGCTCAACCGGTTTCCGAGCCTATGAACGAACATCCGAACCCCTACACCACAATCAACGACCACTTCAAACTACCAGAGGGTAGAACATGGGGATCAACGAGCGCAGTTGATATCGACCCAGACGGTACATCGATTTGGGTCGGGGAGCGATGCGGCGCGAACAGTTGCGCCGAATCGGATCTAGATCCGATTCTGAAATTCGACAAAGATGGCAATCTCGCACGGAGCTTCGGAGCGGGAATGTTTATTTTTCCTCATGGTTTCCATGTTGACCCTCAGGGTAACGTATGGGTGACTGACGCGCAGGGACCAAGAGGGCGTGGGCCAGCCTACGAGGGAAAAGGCCATGCCGTCTTCAAATTCAACCCAGACGGCGAGCTGCTCATGACTCTGGGGCGGCCAGGTGTAGCCGGTGACGGTTCGGGTCCCCTATTGAATGAACCAAACGACGTTCTCGTCGCACCGAACGGTGACATCTTTATCGCCGAAGGTCATAGCGGCCAAGGCGCAAATGCCAGCTGGGACACGGTAGCCCGGGTCGTCAAATTCGATCGCCAAGGGAATTTCATCAAATCATGGGGTGGAATCGGAACCGCGCCAGGCCAATTCCGCACTCCACACGGACTGGCGATGGACTCTCGAGGTCGACTGTTCGTCGCTGACCGCGGGAATGTCCGAATTCAGATATTCGACCAAGACGGTAATTTTCTCGACCAGTGGTGGCAGTTCAGTCGTCTCAGTGGGATCTTCATCGACGCACATGACACCCTCTACGCTGCGGACTCAGAATCGAGTCCAACGTCAAACCCAGGTTGGGTCCGTGGGATTCGAGTTGGTAGCGCCGTCACTGGTCACGTACGGTATTTCATTCCAGACCCAGATCCAGTCCCACGCGGAACCACGGCCGCCGAAGGAGTCGCCGTGGACGCTGAAGGAAATATATACGGAGCTGAAGTGGGCCCACGTCAGCTGGTCAAGTACGTTCAAACGGACAATTAATCAAGCTTTGGCGGGACGGAAGTTTCCGTCCCGCCTCCCCTGCTTCTGATGCGCCGAATCTAGGTTTTCTGGTTCCAGAAGCCTCCTGGTTTCTCGTCTGGCGGATCGACAAAACCCAGCTCATAAAGGCTTAGGTTCATTGCGACGAGGACGTGCCAAACACAAATCAAGGAACCTAGGAGACTTAAGTGAGGAGGCGGCTCTACATCGATATGGACGGGGTGTTGGTTGACTTTGGTTCGGCCCTCCAACGCGTGCCTTTACCGCAGCAGCAAGAATTCGCTGGGCGGCTGGATGAGGTGCCTGGCATCTTTTCCCTAATGGACCCCCTGCCTGATGCCCTCGACTCCTTTCACCTACTGACAGAACTGTTCGATACCTACATCCTGTCTACTGCACCCTGGGAAAACTCTTCTGCATGGTCGGATAAGGTGGACTGGGTCAAGCAGCATCTCGGCCCAGCGGCTCACAAGCGGCTCATCCTGACGCATCACAAGCATCTGGCCATCGGCGATTTCCTCATCGACGATCGTACAGCCAATGGCGCAGAGCGTTTTGAGGGAGAGCATCTATTATTCGGATCGGAACAACATCCAAACTGGAAGAGCGTGGTCGCCTACTTGCAACTTAAAGTGACCTAACTGAATGAAGGCTTTGTCCATCAAGCGCCAAGTAGACCCGAGTACAAGACCCGCCAGCTTCCATTCACTAACGCTAGCTATACCCTCATTCGGCCTAGCTGATCCAGCCACAACAGAACCGCAGGAGCCGCCAAGCGTCTCCTGCAACCACGTCCTGAGCCCTCAGTTGCTTCTCTAGTCCACTCACCGAGCAAACGGTTCAAGTGCAGGCGTCACGCCTGAGGCGAGCGGCGTCTGGGCCGTATTTAAAAACATCGCGATTAGCGTGTAATAACCACTCAGCCCGATCATATCGACGATTCCCTGCTCGCCAAATTCAGCTAGTGCTCTCGCGTAGATGGCATCACCAACCCTGCCGTCTTGGTGAAGTGCAGTGCAAAAATCGTAGAGAGCTTCCTCGTCATCAGCCATACCTTCTGGGCGACGGCCATCGGCGACCGCAGCTGCAACATCTGGACTCAATCCGCCCTCTAGCGCAAGACGATGGTGCGCGGCCCACTCATAATTTTGCGTCCACTCACGTGCCGTGATCAGGATAACTAACTCGGACAGACGGGGTGGCAGGGCGCTGTTAAACCGCAGGTAGTCGCTCACATTTCGCAACCGGTTGAGTAACTCCGGACTCCGAAGAATCACAGCCCAGGGACCTCCGGGTTCGCCACGTGTGGCCCTGAACTCCTCCACGGCCTCCTTCTGAGCTGCCGTCATTTCCTCGTCTGGAATGGGCGGCATCCGATTCTGAGCCTGAGCATTCACTGCGAAGAGCGAAATGAGGACGACCCCGTAGGCAAAGCGCCTGAGTTGGCCTCTGCGTTCGTCATGCTTGTAATTCCCCATCGGAATGATTCCTCCAATCGTGGTTGTGTACTCATCGACAGGTAGGACGGCAGCGCCGTCCGTCCTGCAACTCCCAGTCGGACTACAGCCGTTCTCCCATGCCCTTCGGCCAACACTTACTTTAGAAGCGTTCTCAACCGACAGACCATGGCCAGCCATGAAATATCTTGGCACCGAGTCACGTGACAGAAAAAGCCAATTCTACGGGTTGATATTAAAGCAGCGGATGAAGAGCAGGTCCAATTCGGCGAAAGCCCGCACGCCACCACGACAACTAGACAGTTAAGAATTTCGGTTTAGAGAGGAGCCACCCCCGCAGAAAAGACTACCTACACGGGCAGCTCCTCCTGTCTACCAAGCCGTCTACCGCACCTACCGAGCTAATGGATCGGGCCTCACCTGGAACTTAACCATTTTGCTCGTCGTACCTTTGCCACCCTCGGTGTGCCAGTTGAAATTGGTACCGTAGTTTGCCCACACGCCTCGGCCCTTCCACCCAGCATCCGGATCATCGATACGACCGTCGAGACCGCGCGAGTAGAAGCCCATCGGATACGGGACCCGCATCGTGACCCACTCGCCTGTCTCGGGCTGAAGGACCTGCAGCGAGTCCGACCCAGACCCGTTGGCAATTGGGATATCCTCCCCGAGGCCAAGGGTGTTGTAGATGTCCACCCAGTTGTAATAGTGGAAATCGGATCGCACCTCAGTCCCCTTCATGTTCGGACCCGGGACTTGATAAAGCGTCCATCCCTCTTGGCAGTGCTGCGAATCCACCACCTCTGGCCCATTCAGTACCTGACACTTGCTCCGGTCGAAACTGCCAAAGTGGCTGCTTCCCGAGAAGGCAGTCCAAATCACACCATTCGAATCCACATCGATACCCCGCGGTCCAAAGCCCTCGGCCACCCCATCGACCACGGGAACCTCGTAGACCTCGGCCTTGCAGGTTTCTGGAGGGTTATCCCCAAGTTCGACCCGCCAAATTCGGCCTGGGAATTCAGTGCCCCCACCCCAAATCACGTTGTCGACCGGGTTCGCGATAACCCCGTAACTCCCGGGACTCATCCGAGTGTCCAGAGCTGGGTCAAAAGTCTCCAATCGCTCACCGCCGCCCCCGACGTCGACGCTCCGGAGAGGACCAACAGGCTGGTTCCACGGCTTCGTCACCCGGCCGTCACCGTTCGTGTCGACGACAAGGGGACACCACCCCTGAGAGAGCTGGCCATCACCGGTCTCGTCATAGAGTCTGGTGTTGATCCAGCCCACGACGTCGCCACCGCCACTAAAGTAAAGCGTGCGGTCCTCGTCAGGCGCAAAGTGAAGATGATGTGTACCGAAGCAAGTATCAATGAGCGCAAACTCTTCAGTCGCTGGATCATAGTAGGAGGCCTGACGGCCACTTCGACTCGTCGGGTAGTACTGCGCGAACTTGTTGGCTGAACCCTCCTGACACCAATCAGGCAAGGTGTTTCCCCGCACTTTGGTCGTCATCCAGACCCGACCCTTGTCATCGAACATTGGATTGTGAGGATCAGCCGGTGCCTGCCAAAGGGCCTCGTCACCGTAAAACGGAGAAGGCACCGGAAACCGCTGCGCAAAGCGGGTACGTGCCTCATTCTCCGCCAAGTCGAGGACCGGGATTTCGATTGTTCGCCAACTGTTGGTCGTGGGGTCCAACTCGAGCAGAGCCCCATGGCCTCCGTCCACGCCATAGACAGGTCCCCCAGAGTTGACTGTCGACGGATTCCACTTATCGGTAGTAATCTCGTCGTGAATGTAAGACGTTTCATTACCCCAATCCCAGAGTGTAACCACGACATCTTGCTCACGCCCACTCGGCCTCGGAGGAGCTTCCGGTGTTTCCCCAGCCATGATCCGGTCGGTCCAGTCAGCGTACATCTCCAACCCTCGGCCTCGACCAAACCGATTCATGCGCGTGCTCATCGAGCCGCCTCGAATCCCTACCTGCACCCGGTGGTCCCATGCCTCCAATGCGGAGTCGAAATCAAGGTGGCTCAAGTGTGTGATCTCTCGAGTCACTTGGTTGCCGAGTTGGTGACACAGCTGGCATCCCTGCTTCGTCACGTCGAGCCATTGCTCTTGGCTCTTCATGTCAGGTGAGATTCCATTGCCATCTGGACCGGTACCGGGAAACTCGCTCCTAGGAGGCACCTCAAGCAGCGAATACCAGTAGTTAGCTGGATAGACACGAGCGGCCTCGTCCGCCGTTCGAGCAGGTGTCGCACTCAGCGTAACAACGGCACCTGGACGAATAGCAACAGGGTCCGAGTCCACAAGGCCATAACCACGGACCCAAACCTGATAGATGGCGTCAGGCAGTTCGGGCAAGACAAAGCGCCCGTCATCGTCTGTAACGACGATTTTGACAAACTCGGTCGGCAGCTCTGACGTCTCCGCGATGACCCAGACACCGCCCTCTGGCCCTGCACTGCTCTGGACCACACCCTCAATAAAGTCGACCGGAGTGCCACTCTGACCAGCGGTCAAAGTGACCATTAAGGCACTCAAAGCCAGACAACATGAGAGTCCAACTAGCACATGCCACCGAGAGCCAGAGCGCCAGGTCGAACGTTTCCGCGCCACATCAACCATTTTTCCAACAAGCATCAGAACCTCCCTCCACCTCAAGTGGGCTACCGCACATAGGAGTGAACTGTAGCACCACAAGCCCATTCCTCCGCACTGCTAATCCCACCAACCTCGCAGACACCCCGCGAAGATGGTCACCCAACAAGCTCGAGGTCAACCATCGAACCGAGGACTAGTGACCAGTATCTAAACGACATGCTGCAGTCCAACTACCTTAGGCCATTTTTGACGTAGTCAGCCTTCTGCAGCTCTCAACACTTCAGGAGGTAGCCACGGCACCACTACCATCAGACACCGATACTCCTCTGGTCTCAGTATGTTTCAATCTGCAGGATATTTATTTTGCAACAAGTTTTTATAGCTGGAATAAAATATATGCGTAATTCGGATTGATATCTTGACCCATGGGACCATATTCCCTAGCGAAGCATGATGGACTCGTCGAGCCGGGGCAAGTCCGACGAACTGAGACTGATACAGGCAATAAAAGCCGTGCCGGCCACCTCGGTCTGGGCCAGACACCTCAAGTGTCTTCCACCGCTGGCATGGCAGTACAAGCGGAGACAACGGATGAGTGAGAACAATATCCAAGTCGTAAAGGATGGATTCGACCGATTCCTTGCTGGAGATATAGCCGGATTTCTCGATTTATTGTCAGACGACATCTACTGGGACCACCGGGGACCTGATGGCGCACCCTTTAATCGCCTATATGAGGGCCGCGAGGACGTAGCCGAATTTTTCAAGGTATTCAACGACACCCAAGAAGCGGTTCTCTTCGAGCCTCGTGAGTTTTTCAGCGCCGGAGATCGGGTCGTCTCCCTTGGATTTTGCCGATTCCGGGTGCACGCGACAAAAAAAGAATGGGAATCAGACTGGGCTATGGCCTTCACGATCCAGAACAACAAAGTCACCCATTGGCGGATCATGTTCGATATGGGGCTGGAAGCCGCTGCATGCCAAGTTTGAACGGCAAGTGCCCCATGTTGATAGAGAGACACGTTCCCGTGGAGTGCTATTCACTGTCGCGGGTTTTCAGAGATACAAGCACAAAAATGTGAGCAGAAAGAGTTGCCAGATGAAGACACTCCTCACGGTAGTTACATTGTGTTGTGCATTCGGGTCAGTTCACGGGGTGGGACAGCCACAATGGCAGGAACGTAGTGTCGGCGACAGCTTTGAGCTTCGGCTCCCCAACGAAGACGGCTTCGCGATCATTGTGGTGTGTGGACCCCAAGGGGTCGGTGTAGGGTTTGAGTTTCCGGAACTGTTAGAGGCAGACACAGCGGCAACTATTCGTAGCATACCTGGCGAACGGTTCAACGTCAGAGTGTCTCGCGTGAATGATCAGGTGGTTAAAGTGAACTCTCACAATGAGATCGACCAGGTAATGAGAGAGCTGCGAACCGCACCTCGACTCTTAGTCCGCGTGGGCAAGCACACTACGACCTTTGCGACCTTCGGAAGCGACGAGGCAGTCAGACGGTGTTGGACACAAGAGGAAGACGCCTTCGGAGGGTTCCTGTTCGGCCGAAATCCAGCACCCCCGCGCTAAGAGCGCTGCAACAAGCGTCGCGGTTACAACCGCGACACAACCTCAGGAAAGGTATCACTGATCAGCGCTCGAACAAACCAGAGGGTCTAATTGCGTCGGCTTAAAGGAAATCGCCAGACTGCACGGACAAACCTCTGCTGAAAGACCGCTATCGTCGCCAGGCGGCCAAGAGCTCGGTGGGGTCATAAGCCTCGCAGATGCTGGCGATCTGGCCGGCTTCATTAAAAGTCCAAAACTGAACGTAACGTGGAATACTGACCTTGCTACCATTTTTCTTCAGCGTCATTTTCACCTGAATCACCGCGGCGACCTGATTCTCGGATGACAGGAAATCGAGCTCTTCCAGGCTACTAACCTCAACATGCTCCGCTAGCAGGTCTTGCTGGGCCGAGATCCCGGCCTGACCTTCATAGACCCCGGACCATGGCAATTCACCAACGCCAGTCTCTAACAGAAGTTTGACGTCGTCAGCACAGGCCGCCAACATTGCAGCTCGGTCTCCACGTTTAAACGCCGCATAGACGCCTTTAATCGCCTGGGTGTTTTCTTGTGCTGGCATGGATTGGCCTCACTCTATCATCGTAATCGACTGAACCGGGATATCGACACCCACGACCAGCCTGCATCCAATGGCCTTCACCGATTGGTTACTAGTTGTGTGACCATGACAGCCTGCTATTGTGGAAACCTGGCAATCCCGAAGCTGCCTCGTATGCCTCCAACCCAAATCTCATCATTCACTTCGATTGCCACTGTACCCAGCCTGAAAAATTCGTTCCCTTTATAATCTACAAGCTGTTCCACGCTAAGCGTGTCTGGGTTCACCTTCGCAACCCGAGCCACCGCTAGTTCACAGGGAACAGAGTCCGGGCACCGCGTGACATGGCCGGCCACCACGACAGTGCCATCAGTCCCCCACCGCACATTATCGACGTTGAAACCAACAGGAATCGCCTCAATCTGAATTGGGGTTCGCCCTCGGGAGAGGCGCACCAACGCCTGGTCACTCCAGCCGCCAATATAGAACCATTGACCATCAGGAGAAGACACCAAGCCATTGGGACCAAGCATCTGACTTCCTGGGACTTCTACCCAACCTCTAGCCGGATGCCATTCCCATAATTCACCTCCTGCAGTATCGAAATTCGTCGCCCCAAGAGCGTTGTTAGGCAAGGCGGTGATCGAGTTAATGCGCCTAGTGCCTTCTGGCGCGACTATACAACCGACCCATTGAAGAGAGGGGACGCTACCACGAGCATCTAGATTGAAGACCTCGATGGCTTCCCGTTCGCCATGGCCTACGACATACAAGGTATGCCGACCTCCGCCGTCTTCACGGAGAGTGAGACCATGGGGTTGAAAAGTGCTGGTATTTGGACCTGGACACCCTGGATAGGTGGTCGTGTCGTGTTCAGGCACCAGTGCATTATCCGGAAAGATCACTCGAGAAGTCTGATCCCGAATGTCCACCGCATAAATTGGTCCGGCCACATCAGAAACCCGGCCTGACGCGATCACCCAGGGAGTATCAGGAATCTGATATAAATCTTCAGGATTGACGGTACCACAGACGAATCGAACGTCCCCATCCGGAACACAGGTCTGAGCAGCAAACGCATCCCCGCTGAACAGGCTAAAGACTATAGCGCCAAAAACAATGCATCGCGACATCAGTAGTCACCTCAGAAAAAATAGTTCCTCCCATTCTACCTTGCCCAACGTCCCACCAATGTGGCTGTGAGTCGGAATTCTGGCATTGCCGGTGCCGGAGCGGTTGAACCTCCAGCTTGCCAGCGATAGGATCCAAGCTTGAACTGCGGGTGGAAGACCAGCCTCTCTGGTGAGTCTCTTCAGAAATGGACGCAGAAGTAAGAGGAACAACAGATTCGGTTACGGTAGTAAATTGCAGTTAATACAAGAATTCATCCACTCCCACTATGAACGGTATCTGCCCCAGTTCGCGACGAGTTATACCAGCAGCAATATTAAGGAGTAACCATGAAATCTCTACAAGTTGTGTTCTGTGTGTTTTTCACATGCACCGCAGTCTTCCTTACAGCACAAGCCACTGCTCAAGGCCGATATGTTCCTTCAGGTAACCACATTTCTGGCGACGGCCTACCCAATCCGGCTCCAGACGTGACTCCAAATTGGGGTGACCTCCCCGCTGGCAGGGAATGGGGTTCTACAGCGGGGATCGACATCGACCCAAATGATGGACATATCTGGGCTTACGAGCGCTGCGGCGCCAGTAGTTTCGGCGGAGGCGTCCCTATCAACTGCGACACCAACCCCGTCGATCCGATATTCAAGTTTGACCGCCACACAGGAGAGGTCTTGGCAAACTTCGGTGGCGGTCTCATGATGACTCCGCACGGCATCCACGTAGATGACGAGAGCAACGTGTGGGTAACTGACTTCGCAGGAAATGCTGCCGGGACAAAGGGCCATCAGGTCCATAAATTCAGCTCAGACGGTGAGTTGCTCATGAGCCTGGGAACCGCTGGGCAAGCTGGCAGTGGACCTAACCAGTTCAACCAACCCAATGACGTGATTGTTGGTCCAGATGGGAGCATCTATGTAGCCGATGGACACAACGGTCAGAATCTGACAAGTAATGCCGCGATGGACGAGGGCCGGGCCCAAGGCTCTACTGCTCGAATCATCAAGTTCGCACCTGATGGCACCCGCATCAAGGAATGGGGTCAGATCGGCGTGCTCCATGGTGAATTCCGTACGCCACATGCACTGGAATTCGATTCTAAGGGACGCCTGTGGGTGGCAGACCGGGGCAACCACCGACTTGAACTCTTTGACCAAGACGGCAACTACCTCGAGTCTCGCTATATGTATGGTCGTATCAGCGGGATCTTCATCACCGAAGACGACATGGTCTACGCCATCGACTCCGAATCAGGACCAACCAATCATGTTGGCTGGCGGAACGGCGTCCGTATCGGACCCCTCGACGAAGATCGAATCATCGCCTTCATCCAACCATTTGAACGCGATGACCGCGTCTATCAAGGCACGGCAGGTGAAGGCGTCGCAGTTGACGCTGACGGCAATGTATACGCGGCTGAAGGCCCGAACTCTCTGAGCTGGGCGAGCGGGGCCTTCACAAAGTACTCCGTAAGATAGTTCCAAGCAAGCACCTGGATATAGACAATCCCCAGGCTAAATTGGAGAAATGAGGCGCCCTGGATCCAGCCAACCGGGTTCCAGGGCGCCACGTTCTCGGTGGCACGATGATGAATCGCGCTTACGTCAAAAACCGGAAAACATTCGAAACACTCACAGTCGCCGGTACATGAAATAAAGGTTTCACTATCGGCTTACTTCGATGCTTTCTTCAGGTATCGCCCACGTATGGATTGTGAAATCTAGAAACTCACCGTAACCATGAGTGGCATGTTTCAGCCCGCTCGACAATTGCCTAAGCAGTTCCTTCGTGCCAAGACTCTGGTCTCGATTGGACTGTTGATCACACTGCTGTTTCCGATAGTTCTAACTGCCCAAACCGCCACTACACTCACAGGATTCGTTGTCAGCGTAACGGATGGCGACACCGTGTCGGTCAGACGTGATCGAGCAACCTTACGAATCAGAGTGGAGGGCATCGACACTCCCGAACTCAATCAGGCGTTTGGACACCAAGCAAAAACTTTTACATCTTCGTTGCTGCTCAACAAGCACATCACGGTCGATGTTCGAGACAGAGACCGCTACGGCCGCCTAGTCGGACGCATCTACGTGGATGGCCGTGATCTCAGTGTGGCTCTGATCCTGCAGGGACTAGCGTGGCACTACACCCGCTACTCAAGCGACCCAACACTTGCCGAGGCCGAAAGACAGGCTCGGGCAGCCCAGGCCGGACTCTGGAGTCAATCGGCACCGGTTCCACCGTGGGACTTTCGCTCTGGCGTTCTACCCCCGCAAGAGGATGTCTCAGTCAGGGGCCCCTTGCACGGCAACCACCGCTCCCGAGTATTTCACCAACCCAATTGCCGAAACTACACCTGCCAGCACTGCACGGTAATCTTTAGGACCACCGAAGATGCGCTTGAAGCTGGATTCAGGCCTGCCGGCGATTGCCACCCGAGACGCTAACCGGTGGGGTGGTTCTGCACGGGACTACTCTGAAAGGACAAGCCGTCAGAGACCTGAGGGTCGTTGAAATCAGCTACAGGCAGACACAAAGAGACCCGTCTCACAGACTATTTACCTTGGGATACAATCCTGACTACTGCGCGACCACCGGCCACGCCTCAAGAAAGGGCATGCAATGGGTCACATCTCACGACGTAGATTCGTATCGAGTCTCACAGGGACAGGCGCTGCTCTGACGATTCTTCCCAGACACGTCATCGGCCGGGGCCTGCAGGCCCCGAGCGACACTGTCAACATCGCCGTTGTCGGACTCGGGATGGGTGCAAGGAATGCCGAGGCCCTCATGAGTCAAAACATCGTCGCGCTCTGCGATGTACAAGATTCGCGAGTGGCCGGCGCCATCGCACGTTTCAAAGAAGCTGCCCGCGAACCAGCCACCCCGAACCGCCGGCGCTCCGTAGCCCAACCGGGACCCTCGACAGCACAGCAGCAGGCCAATGCGAGGCGCCCACCTCACAATCGCCAGCAGGATGCAGAGCGCTTTGTCACACAGAACCTAAACAACCTCAAAACATTTCGTGATTACCGACTGATGCTTGAACAGCAGAAGGACATCGACGCGGTCGTCATTGCGACTCCCGATCACATGCACGCGCCGATCGCCTCAATGGCGATGGACCTCGGCAAGCACGTCTATGTCCAGAAACCTCTGTGCTGGTCCGTCAGGGAAGCCCGCTACCTTGCGAAACAGGCCCAGGAACAGAAAGTCGTCTCACAGCTAGGAAACCAAGGGCATTCACTAGATGACGCCCGTACTGGGGTCGAATACATACAAAGCGGCGCGATTGGCGAGATTCAGGAAGTGCACGTTTGGACCAACAGGCCACTCGGCTATTGGCCCCAAGGGATCCCACGCCCTGCCGCGCTTGACCCAACAAATCCAGTCCGCTGGAGCGGACGTGATGTGAATGCACGGCTAGCTGCTGCTTTCGCCGCTGCCGGTCAACCCGTCCCGAGTGACCTCGACTGGGAGCTCTTCCTCGGTTGCGCACCCTACGTCGACTATCATCCGATTTATCACCCGTTTAATTGGCGCGGCTGGGTCGACTGGGGTCAAGGAGCTCTTGGTGATATGGGAGCGCACCTGGTCGATCACCCTTTCTGGGCCCTTGACCTAGGCTACCCGACAACAGTCGAAACTCTGTCGACGCCATTTAACGGGCTTTCTTTCCCTACCGCGACAACGACCTATTATGAGTTCCCTGCCCGCGGCAACCTGGCCCCGGTATCTCTGACCTGGTATGACGGCGGATTCCTGCCTCCAAAATCGGAAGACCTTGGCAACGACCAAATGAACCCAGGCGGGGGACTGATGTACGTCGGTTCGCAAGGCCGACTAGTGCAGGACACCTATGGTGCTAGACCTCGGCTCTATCCGGCAGACCATCCAGCATCTGAGAAGCTCCCGACGGCAACACTGCCCAGAATCGCGCACGAGGAGCACGAAATGAACTGGGTTGAAGCTATCAAGGGCACGGCGGAGATCTCATCATCATTCGACTACGCGTCCCCGCTGACTGAAGTGATGTTGCTCGGCATCGTCGCGTTGCGGGCCGGAACGAAGATTTTCTATGATGGGGCAAACATGGAAATTACCAACTCTGTCTCATCGAGCAACCAACCCCTTTCAGCCGAAGACCTCCTAGGCCGCGAGTACCGTCCGGGTTTTGGTATTCCCAAGATAGTGTGAAGGTCTTGGCAGGAGGAGCTCCAGCCACCTGAAGGCTCTGGGTATCCAGGGCATAGGCAATCTGGATAATCGACAGATCACAGCTGGTCAAGCCGCAGGATGTATCGGGTTGGAAATCCGGTCAAAATGCGAAACACAATCCCTAGTCGATGTTCCGAGTTCACACGCTCAAACTCGGCACCTCCAACAGGAACCGCCACATAATCCCCCTGTTCTCCATCGATGGTGATCTGAACTTGGGGTCTTTTCAGAGCACGGTCGTACCAGGCCTTGGGCCAATGATTCCTCGCCACATAAAGCTGACCGTCACTGTCTAGGCGAGCAACAACACGGGCATGCGACACGCCCGCGCTGTCCATCGTAGTGACCACCATCGTGCCCTGCCCGGATGGTTGAAAATAACCGAGTAAAGATTCGAACGTGGCAACGACTCCCACGTAGGCTAACATCAGGATTACGGCGACCTTCGGTGCTTTCATGATTTAGAACTTCCTAACTCACCTTGCTCAGTTAGTCACCAGGGAATGGGCTGCTTATCGCGGAAGAATCCACCTGAGGGTCCATCCGTTGGTAGGGTAGCGAGCCAAACGATGGTCTCGGCTCCCCGTTCAACGCCACGCGGTGCAGCTGTCCCTCCCATCCTTGTGCGCACCCAGCCTGGGCAGGCAGCGTTGACCTTTACATCGCCAACCACCTCCTGGGCAAGTTTAACCGTCAGAACATTAAGCCCAGTCTTCGTAAGAGAATAGCCAAGAGGCCCGCCGAGGCCTCCAGCGAACGAACCCCATTCCGAGCTAACGTTTACGACTCGTCCATACCCAGATCGCAGCATGTCCGGTACAAAGGCACGCATCAGCCAAAACGGACCAGCCAGATTGGTTCGAAGAGCAAGCTCAGCAATATTGGGGTCGAGATCCAACACTCGACCTTCGGGACAAATAGCAGCATTATTGACTAGGACGTCGACATGGATGTCACGCCTAACCAACTCTTTCCGACAGGCTGTAATTGAAGCCTGATCCGCAACGTCCAACTGCACCGGAAAGACATCGGCGGCGGCACCGCCCCCCAACTCACGAGCCACCTGTTTCCCATCAGACTGGCAGCGGCTGGCCAGCACCACGCGGAGTCCTCGGTGCACCAGTTGGCAACAAACTTCGCGGCCGATACCCCGGTTGCCTCCAGTGACGAGTACAGTGCGCCTCATGCCACCTCCATCTAGTGCAACCAACTCATAAACGATAGTATTGAGTGTAGTTCAAGTGCCAGATAGTTGATTGTTCACATGGCAACGCCTCGACCACTGGTTCTTCTGTAGGCCCAACGACAGTCGAGGAAACCCAGAAATGCTGTTAGGACCCCTCTGGTGCATCTACCCTAGTAGCCTAGTCACCTCAAAACGTCCGTTTGCCTATGGGCCTCTAATACAATCGCAATTCACTCACAAACTATGGAGACGGAATGACAGACCCAACTGGTCAATACCAGATGAAGAGCACCGGGTTGCACTATGAGCAGACTACGGACGGTCAGATCAAGACCATCAAGACATATGCAGGCACAGCGACTCGGTTCGGTCAAATCTCTGGAACCTTGATCATCACCCAGCCCCTCGCCGAGGCTGGAGGTAATGGCCTCTGTAGCTGGGCTGGCAAAGCACTACTCGAAGACGGAACAATTATCGGCAGTGTCGGAGAAGGGACCACCACGCGGATCGGAAATGAACTGAGAGCAAATGTGTCGATAATTCACACCCTATCCGATGGCACACAAGTGCGCACAGAAGGAGTGATGGAACATGGTGCAGGTACCTTTAGCGGAGTAATCTACGATGTAGACTAAATGTTGGTTCCTCAGTGTATTTTCCAGCTGCCCATTTTTTCCACTTAAGGGTCTGTATCGTTCGGGGTCCCGGTTTGCCACAGTTCCGGACTAGCTCCAAGAGTAGTAACGGGCGCCTACAGCGGCGGACCAGCTCCAGCAGCTCCTCCTGCTCAACAACAAGGAATCCAGCCTCACGCTACCACCAGCCGAAGCAACCGCTCACCCTGATCGTCCCCAACACACCTAGATTGATGCGGTCCATACGAATTGCGTGTATCTTTATTAGTATGATTCACAAACAGCTAGTCAACTTTGTATCGATCCTACTGGTGGTACTCCCGATCGGCTGTGGCACACAGCAAGAGCCTGAGCCTGAACCTATGCCATCCGGGGAACGGCTCGTACCACGCTTTGAAGTCGATCCATCTTGGCCAATGCTACCAAACGACTGGGTATTGGGTTCCGTTGCGTCGGTGGACGTAGATTCACGCGATCACGTCTGGATCTATCATCGACCTCGCTCAGTTGATGAGGCCCAGCAGGAAGACGCTGCCCCCGCGGTTATCGAATTCGACCACGAAGGGGATTTCGTTCAAGCCTGGGGCGGTCCTGGTGAAGGCTATGACTGGCCGGCAAACGAACACGGTATCGAAGTGGATGACCAAGGCTACGTCTGGCTTGGAGGCAATGGTGGAGGTGCTCCTTCCGACGACATGCTACTAAAGTTCACGCGTGACGGTGAATTCGTCATGCAGATCGGAGGAAGCGGCACCAGCGAAGGAAACACTGACACCAACAACCTCAAGCAACCAGCCGAGGCTGCCATCTATCCTGACACGAACGAGGTCTTCGTGGCCGACGGCTACGGAAACCGCCGGATCATTGTGTTCGATGCAGACTCCGGAGAATACAAGCGTATGTGGGGCGCGTTCGCGAACGCGCCACTCGAAGCCTCTGCTGAACAACCACCACCAGACGACGTTCTTGGACCCCAACAGTTCGGCACAGTACATGGCATCGAAGTCTCAAACGACGGACTCGTGTATGTGGCCGACCGCGACCTCAACCGGGTGCAGGTCTTCTCCAATGATGGCAGCTACCAGACGCAGGCATTCGTGAACCGCAACGCCAATGCAAACTCAGTTGCTGGCCTCGCGTTCTCACCAGACCCAGAGCAGCAATTCGTCTACGTAGCTGACCTGGGGAACAACCATGTCCACATACTTGACCGACAGACTCTCGAGGTACTTGATTCCTTCGGCAACCAAGGACTCGAACCGGGTCAATTCGGAGGCGTTCACCACATAGCAACCGACAGCCAGGGCAATCTCTACACGGCCGAGGCACAAGAGGGGCGCCGGGCACAAAAACTCGTTCTAACCGGCATGGAGCCGCTACCATGAAACACAGCCTTCACGCACAGGGACGCTTCGGTCTTGTCACTTCTTTGGTTCTCCTGCACTTGGTCTCCGACGCCGGCGCTCAGCCGAACCAACTAGAAGACCCAATCCCGGAGACCATCCAAAAAGGCAGCCTGATTGTGGCCACTGAGAACTTCGTCCGAGTTCCTCGGACGTCAGACTCCAGCGAAGGCGGCCAAACCAATCCTGCCTACGCCCGCCTCCAGTATTTGGTCCCACTCGGAGACGGCTCTGGTCGGCTTGCACTGAACGACCTGCGTGGCCCGCTCTACCTGACCAACGAACAAGGAAAGGACCCGACGGTGTTTCTGGACCTTCGCAGCCAGGACGTCGGCTTCGATGATTCCATGTTTCCTAATGAAACCGGCCTCGTGAGCGTTGCCTTCCATCCACAATTCGGCCAAACCGGGACACCTGGCTTCGGCAAGTTCTATACCGCCTACAGCGCCGACTCAAACACCGGCACAGCCGACTATCTAGAAGACGACGCGGGCAGTCATGAAAGCGTGATTCGTGAGTGGACGGTAGCCGACCCCGGTGCCGACGTCTTCAGTGGCACTTCGCGGGAAATCTTCAGGATCGGACAATTTGCCCCAAACCACAACATCGGTACGATCGCGTTCAATCCACATGCAGAGTCCGGGTCGGCTGATTACGGAATGCTCTATGCCTGCCTCGGAGATGGAGGTGCGGCACACGACCCTCGGGACTATGGACAATCGCTCTCAGTTCCCCAGGCCGCCATCATCCGCATAGACCCGCTTGGAGGAAACGACAGCAAAGGTTACGGAATTCCATCTGATAATCCGTTTGCCGGCAGAGCCGACGCCGCACCAGAGATCTGGGCCTACGGTCTCCGACACCCTCAGCACTTTTCTTGGGATACAGACGGCCGAATGTTCATCGGCGATATCGGCCAAAATCAAGTTGAAGAGGTCAACATCGGTAGGGCGGGCGCTAACTATGGTTGGCGCCTTCGAGAAGGAACATTCGCAAGCGGCTACGCCGTGGGACGAGGGCCTGGACCAGCCTATCCTTTACCCTCAGCGGACGACCGAGAATTCGTGTACCCGGTTGCCCAGTACGATCATGACGAGGGAAACGCTGTTGGCGGCGGATTCGTGTATCGCGGCCTGGCAATTCCGGAATTGCAGGGTAAATATGTTTTCGCTGACTTTCCGCGAGGTCGATTACTTTCGATTGACGCAGATGCACCTGCAGCAGAACATCCGGTTGAGATCACCGAAATCCGATTGATGATCGAGGGACGTGAGCAGGACCTAGTCGATGTTGCCGGGTTCCCCAACACCTATGGTCCCGGAAACCGGGTTGACCTCCGCATTGGGATTGACTCGGCCGGCGAGCTCTACCTGCTGACCAAAGGAGACGGCTGGGTCCGGAAGGTAGTGCCTGCACGACAATAGCCTGGCACACATTGCCACCCGGACAGACATGTTCGTCTCACACAATGTCCTTCAAGAGAACATTTTCTGCGAAGAACTTACTTACATGCCAGTGGAAGAATGCAAAGCTGGTGTAGCAGGCGGGGGCCTCCGAATCGTGGTCGCCTGTTCGAAAGCAAAAGCAATCTCGAGAAGTCGCGGCTCGCTCCATTCCGGACCGAGCAATTCGATACCAACCGGTACACCAATCGGAGCAGACCGAGAGGGTCCAGAGAACCCCCCAGGCAAAGTAATTGCAGGAAAGCCGGTCCCATTCGAGAGCACACCGTTTCGCTCGAGCTGAGGCTCACCAATCGGTGCCACCAAGCGTCGCTGATGAGGATAGAGAACCGCGTCCAAATTCTCGTCCGCCATCGCTGTCATTAACGCCTGCCGTAACTGCTGATGACGTCGAAGCCGCAGTCGATATTCAGGATCATTAAGGCCATCTTCCACACTCTGGTCCGATTCGAGACCACGGCGGATCGACTCGTGGAACGTTCCACGCCTGATGAATTCCTCCAGAGAACGCACAGGCGCCTGTGAGCCCAAATCGGCCAGATAGGCATTCAAGCCAACCTTCGCCTCGAAACCGGACACTGCAAGCCGACCCGTCACCCTGTCGAGGTCAGGGATACGCATCCGAACCATCCTAGCCCCAAGTGCCTCCATCTGTGCGATGGCCACTTCCAAGACTGCGTTAACTTCCTCATGCGAGGCATCAGCACCGGTCAGATCAGACAATACCCCGATTCGAGCCCCCACGAGGCCGTCAAGATCTAGTGAGTCTGTATAGCTTGCTGGGATCTTGCCGAAACCGAACGCGGTAACCGGATCTCGTGGATCATAACCAGCAATCACATCTAGCATCCGCGCAGCATCCTCGACCGTTCGCGTGATCGGACCAGCTGCATCCTGAGTAGTGCTCAGCGGAATAATGCCGTCTCGGCTCACCAGCCCACGAGTGGGTCTGAGACCAACCAAACTTCCCGCCGAAGCCGGAGAGCGAATCGACTGGCCTGTATCGCTACCCGTTCCGATTGCAGCGAAGTTGGCCGAAACGGCTGCCCCCGTTCCTCCACTCGACCCACCTGGGGTTCTAGTCAAGTCGTAAGGGTTCTTCGTCTGGCCTCCGAGCGAGCTGACTGTCGTCCCGCCACGAGCTAACTCTGTGAGGTTAGCCTTTGCAAGAATCAGCGCGCCTGCCTCCCGCAACCGCTGCACCACGAAAGCGTCGTCTACTGGTATCGATTCAGCCAGTATCACCGAACCTCCGGTAGTTGGCAGATCGGCTGTATCGTAGTTGTCCTTCAGGACAACCGGTACACAGTGCAATGGTTTCATCGTAGCCGGATCGGAAACCCGATTAGCGTCCATTTCGGCTGCTCTCTCGAGTGCACGAGGGTTCACGGTCAGGATGGCGTTCAGCGACGGCCCACGATCATCGTAAGCCTCAATTCTGGCCAGATAGCCGGCAACCAGTCCCTGGCAAGTAAGCGTCCCAGAGAGAAACGCAGCGTGAATATCCGAGATCGTCGCTTCCTCCAAGACGAAGGGACGGTCTGATTCCCCACCTGCAGGCACACCCTCACCCGCCCCACCATCGCAAGAGCCACTGACAACCACAGAGACTACCAAAACGTATCTCAGTAAGTGAGCGTTCATTTTGATTCCTGAACTACAACGTATTGTATAGAGACCGCGATCCTACCCCTCGTCACCCAAAAGTCTCAACCCGCTCAATCCAGAGTTCCACGCAACTACATTTGCACTGAACCCAGATGATGGGAAAGGGGCAAAATTCACCCTTTGATGCCAGACTAGGTGTATATACGTTTTCATCAGCTAAGTGAATAAAGGTTACGCACCAAGAACCGCGATGAATCACAATTTCTCCATAAGCGCCGCCCTCGCTGTCTGCCTGACTCTGTGTGGTCCTAATCCTCTAAGGGCAGATGACTTTAGTTCGAACATCGTTATTGAATTGTTCGACTCTAACGGTGTCCCTGTCGGTGAAGGGGCACGGGTGTCATTGACAGTATCTGGCAGGATCACGGTGACTAACTCTGTGGCACAGCACGCCCAGTTCTATAAGAATTTTCGGGTTCTCAGCGCAAACGAACCTGGTCACATGATTGACTCTGACCAATGGGTCCGCACATTCACGCTAGACACATCAGAGTTCTATGACGGAGAGAACTTGCTCAGCGTTCATGTACATCCAATGAATGAGCCGGGACAACCCTATATCGCTGATTTTTCCGTCCAAGCTTTTAAACTGGTAACGGAGAATGCCAATCCGGCCCCCAACGGGGACCTGCACTTGCCGACGATGGTCATCGACCCGACAATGATCTCGTTACCCCAGTCGCACCTTCCTGGTGGCAGGACTCTCTACACTGATTTTGATGCAGTCACGGTGTTTGATGAAGGCGTCAAGATCGATGTCGATCAGCAGGAACACCAATCAAATACAGCCCAAGTGATCCCACATCTTGGCACTTCCATCCTTGGGCGGTTTCGATGGACAGACCGAACACTTCCCTTTGGGGATTCTGTCGGGCGCTTAATACGAGCGGCGAACCTATTGAATTTTCAGACAGAGACAGCCAAGCCTGCCAGAATCATCTTCTTCTTCAGCGATGCCTGCGGTCGAGCAAATTATGGATTCCATAGGTTCACCCTACCTGCCTTGCCAGCTACCACAAGATATATCTATCCATTACCGTCAACAGACGCCAAGATACTGAATGTCTCTCAAGGGGATGAAATAGTTATTCCAGACGAGGGTTCTTTTACGATCCGAATCGAAATCACTAACCCCACGCTGTTGGGAAGAGACTTTACGACACTCTCACTCTGGGTGGGCAATCGCTCTGTAGCCGCAACGGACCTAACGCGTCTGATCGGCACTGTGGACTCGGAGACGCCCCTGACTGTCGACGTCGCTATTCCGGCCAGTGAGATCCAGAAGCTGCAACAATCACGGGAGGGAGGAGCAGACGCAACAGCTTTTGCCTTATGGGTCGATTTCGATCGATTCAGAGAATCCAGCCTGCCTGTCAGCGAACACCTCCACCTGAGTAGCATTCGAACCACTTCGTATCCATGGCCTTATGGCAATCCGGTGGTGTCTACCTTGCCCGAACACGTTGAGGACTCAGTTGGACTGCAACCGTAAACCTTTGACGGACTCTTTGACGACAATCGCCCCGAACGGCGTTTACCGCTAACGTTGAGACATAGCGAGAACGATGGACGCCCTTTCGACGCCTGGCATAGCTAGTGAGCGTTCACAGTTGACCCCATCAGGTAAAACTCATACTGTTCTGCGTAAGTTCACCGGGTAGTTTCGAGGCAGGGCCCACGACATCTTTAACGAAGGACACTCTTGTGAGCACAAACAGTAACGCTGAATTCCCTGGGGTTCACTTGCGGTCGGGCAGAGGTCCTCAATCCGCACTGTGGTTCGTACTCGCCTGCCTCCTGTTTGCCACTGCAGCAACCTCCGCCCAATCTGTGGCCGACAACTACACACCAGTAACCGACGAAATGCTTGAGATCCCACCTCCTGGCGATTGGCCGATGTGGCGGCGAACGTATGGCCACTGGGGCCACAGCCCGTTGAGCCAGATCAACACCTCCAACGTGGGCACCCTCCGTCTCGCATGGGCCTGGACTATGGGGGAGGGCCGGCAGGAAACAACACCGTTGATACATGACGGGATGATGTTTCTGGTACAAGCCTGCGACTTTGTCGAGGCACTCGACGTGCGGGACGGCTCCCGGGTTTGGCAGTACCGTCGGGACCAGGTTGAGCACCCAGCCAACTTGGCTTGTGCTAACCGCAACGGTGCACTTTACGAGGACAAGGTATTCATCGCCACCCACGACGCCCACTTGGTGGCCTTGGATGCCAAAACAGGAGAAGTCGAGTGGGACCGACAGATTGGCGATTGGACCATCGGCCAGCACTACTCCGGTGGGCCGATGATCATCAAGGGGCGTGTCGTCGCCGGCATGTCAGGTTGCTATCATCTCAACACCCGTTGCTGGGTATCCGCCCACAACGTTGATACAGGCGACGAGGTGTGGCGCACTCACACGATTCCTGGCCCAGGCGAGTTCGGCTATAACAGTTGGGGTGACATCCCTGAAGAGGACCGACGTGGTGGCTCAGCCTGGAACTCACCTAGCTACGACCCTGAATTGAACCTCATCTACACTGGTGTAGGAGTCCCGATCCCCTGGGCGTCCGTGCAGCGCGGCACAGGCGATGGTGATGTCCTCTACACCAACTCGACGCTGGCGCTAGACGCGGACACCGGGGAGATTGTGTGGTACTTCCAACACATCCCCAACGACGAATGGGACCTCGATCACCCCTTCGCCAGACTGGTTCTCGAAACCGAAGTCTCGCCTGGCAACGTGGAATGGATGAACAACGCCATCACGCCAGGGGGTCGGCGGAAAATCGTGACCGGCATTCCTGGGAAAACCGGCATTGTTTGGGCGCTTGATGCCGCCACTGGCGCGTTTCTCTGGGCCCAGCCTACCAACCACCAGAACGTCATTGTCGACATCGACGCTGAAAGCCGACGCGTGATCCTCAACTCATCACTCAAGTTTCCAGAGGTCGGTGAGCCTGTCTTTGTCTGCCCCAGTGCACTAGGTGGCATCAACTGGCAAGCAACAGCCTACCATCCTGGCACCAACGCGCTCTATGCACCAACCAACAATGTGTGCATGGACCTGACACTCAACGAGTTCAGGGACCGGCTCGGCGCGCACCATGGCTCAGCCAGGATCGTCCAAACACCGGCTCCAGATATCGACGGACAAATCGGCCAATTCACGGCGATGGACTTAACCACTGGCGAACCACTATGGGTGTATCGGCAACGTGCCGGAATTGGGGGCTCTGTGCTTACCACAGGTGGTGGACTGGTGTTCGTCACCGACGATGCCAGACGCTTCCGGGCATTCGATGCTAGCTCTGGTGATATCTTGTGGGAACAGATTCTCAACTCAAGCGCAGGTGGCTTTCCAGTCTCCTACATGCACGACGGCGTCCAATATATCGCCATCGCTTCCGGCGGAGGCATCAACTTCCGTGGACTAACTCCTGAAATCCAACAACCGGGCCGTGGCAACATGTTGTTTGTCTTTCGGCTACCCTGACCCACCTGCAAGAAAGCACGGCACCAATAGTTTGGAAATAGCTACCTCAACCGCCAACGAGGCTCATATGGATGGGAGACGCAAACAGACGCTGCTCCTGGACAGAAACCGACCGACTATTAGTCCCCCGCAGGACATGGAATCCGCTCATCCGGCTCATCTATTGCATCAAGAACCTCAGGATTAATGCGCGGAGGCATAATGATGGTCTTTCTCAAACGATCAGCTGACGTAGCGTGTTTGAAGCACTCGGTGTTTGAAGCCATCGCTGCTGACACGGGAGCGACCCTTCAAGCAGTCATGGTAGTCATCATCGCAGCCTGGTCTGGCTTCATCGGTACGCTGTTAGCCGGAGGCGCTTCAATCACGGTGGCACAGCTGCTTACGGGAACCATGTTCGTTATTCCAATTCTCGCCCTTGGAAACACCGGACTCTCATGCTTTTTGGCATATCTCGTCGGCATACGGTTAAGCGGCGGAACTCTATCAGCAGTGAATACCACTCAGGACATCATTGAGACCCATTACAGTGCTGGCTCTCATCAGCCACTTGAGAGCTCGCCCAGTATAGGAGCGGTGTTCAGGGTCATCGGCTTCACCCAGGTCCCAGACTCGCTCGGCTTCCTCTTAGGTATCCCCTACGTAGGTGGTGTCGCCGGCATTGGCCTAGCGGTATGGGGCTTGTGTGTGTACTTCGTTGGATTGGCAGCTCTAGGTATCACAAAGACACGAGCCCTCGTGATCTTGGTAACCAACTGGTTGGTTCTTGGGCTGCTACAATTTTTGTTGCAGTCCATCGGCCCAGCAGCATGAGCCAGTCAGCTGGCAGGTAACTCGACAGCATGGACCACCCTGCGAGCACACATCAAACCGACGGATGTTTTTTATCAAACCAGACCAACTGACAGCCTTACCACTATGCTCCAACCTCACACAACCAAGCACTCCGTTGGAGAATCACAGGGTAGACTACAGGCTCGACGCTCAGGTTAGACCAGACCCAATTGCGTAAACAGCGTGTTTAAATCGAAATACTGGCGACACGATGCCGCTTTTCCATCTCTCATCTCAATGACTGAGGCGCTGCGAACACTTGCTGATTTCCCTGTACCAACGACCTCACCTTTTGGGGTCGGCATAGGTCCAGTGCGTGTCACATTCCAGGTGTATTCCAAAACGACAGTGTTCCCGCTGGCAATAGCACCGTGAAACGTAGCCTCCGAGTGTGGAAAGGCAGCAGCCCAGCTCACTAGACGCCGATGAACAAGGGCCTTACTCTGGGACGGTGTCAAAAGGCGAGGCAGGGGAACTGGGGTTGGTACCTATCACACCGCCCACACCTGTTCCGCCCGGGTGGCTAAGAAGAGTGCCTCCCGCGGCGGCCTCAACATTTCCCAAGCACTCATTGACGGTTGCAGCACTCCCGAAGACATCGAAAGTGGCCCGCCCGCCGCCGCCGCGCACGAAAAGAGTCGCGGTTCGACTCAGCATGCTCAAGGTCCAATCGAACCCACGACCACCAACAAGTTGCATGATCCGGTCACCAAGGAGGCTGACTCGAACGTTCTGGCGCTCACCGGGTATGCCGCGAACACTGACATGGTTGGCGGCCTCGACTGGCTCAGGAAACTCAAATCCGCCGACGGCCCCTTGCGGTGCGCACACGAGGATAATGGACGCACCATCGTCGTTCCGGAGGCGGAACTCCATCCCGCCATTCTCGAGGTCACGCGAGGACCACTGTGGTTGCCCAGCAACCGGAGTGATACCAATCGGAACAAGGAGTAACACCGTTACTGCAGCAACCATCATTCTCATGAGACTACACTTTCTGGCATGACACTCAGTATCAACTACCGAGTCAAGATGCCCTCGAATGACAAACAAACCCGACGGATCCGTCCTCACAACAGAGTCTCTGTCTGGACTACCGACCCCAAACCAAGACACCTACGCCAAAACGATGCGTTATTCGCTTGCTCCTAACTCTCGAAGCAGGTCAGTCATAGTGGTATCGGTATAATCCACCAAACTTCTGGACAAGCGCGCGGGTGCACGAGCTCTCATAGCCCTTCCCAATGGAGTCTCTCCCCGGTCATTCTTAGCAGCCAGGTCGGCACCCTCCCGTACAAGAAAATGGACAACACTCCTGAAGCCATGGAACGCAGCCAGGTGCAGCGCCGTCTCACCATTCTCATCAGTGGCGTTGACATCAGCACCAAACTCCACTGCCGCCACGACAGCATCGATCCCGCTCTTCATAAGGCTCCGCTGGTCTGGATCCTGCCTGAGCGCGAATTCCATTTCGGCGGAATCCATCTCTCGCCCACGTCGATCCGTTCCGGCCCTCCCGAATCCCCGTGTCAACATGCCTGCTGCAACCATAAGCGGTGTCACATCACCTAGGCCCGCCTGCGAGTCAGCGCCGTGGTGTACCAACTGCCGCATAATGTCAGCTGAACCAAACTTGGCTGCCAAAAAATACGGCGTCGCTCCTATCCAGGCAGTATCCAAAGCCCACAGCTTACCTTGGCGGGCGTGTCTAGTCCCACTCGCCAAAGTCATATTTGGGTTCGCGCCATGGGACAACAGTTTGCCGACCAACGGGGAATCCCCTCTCAAAACCGCGGCGTGTAATGCCGTGTACCCTGCTCCCGCAGCATTGGGATCAGCTCCATAATCAAGTAGCAAAGCACCCAGTCGACCGTGGCCACTGTGAGCCGCCACCACAAGAGCACTTGTGCCGGCCGGTGCCGTATCGTTCACATCAGCACCAGCATCCAGTAGGTATTGGGCAGCCGCCAGGTCTCCCTGCCGAGCAGCAAACAACAATGGCGTGAAGCCACCCTCTTGGATCACCGCTACAGCACCCGCTCTGCCAGCACTGGTAGAGCGGGACGTCGGGACCGACCGCACATGCGAACGCAAGTTAATCTTGGCCCCAGAATCTATCAAGATACCCACGACATCGGAATGTTGCTGAGACACCGCCCACATCAGGGCACTTTGCCCTGCTGTCAGCTCACGGGCATTCACGTCAGCTCCATGGGCCAACAGTGCCGTCACCGCATCCACGCTGCCGGCCCGTGATGCCGTCATAAGGGCCGTTTCGCCACTGGGCAAAGCGACCTGGGGATTTGCCCCAGCCAACAAAAGCAAACGGACTAGTCTTGCGTTCCCATTTTCACAGGCCAGGTAGAGTGGGGTAACTCCGAGTTCGTTATGAACATCCGCAGCAGCACCAGCCTCAAGCAGCAAGCGTGATGCATCGAGATCGTTTAAATAGACGGCCCAGTGCAACGCCGTCGCTCCGTCAGGCTGACGCTCGTTGACATCGACGGACTGTTGCAGCCGAGCCTGCACCACCTCAAAATCCCCATACCTGACAGCGTCAACTAGGCTGTTGTCGGTCTGCTGAGCCAAAAGGGAACCCGGCACCGCCAAGATCAGATACGACCAGACCAAACTCACCGTGACGCGCATGCTTGCCTCCTGGGGGTCCAAATACTAGAGAGTCGACAGTATGTCGAGATCTTCAGTACTACTACCGAAGCTATCAGCGGGCACCCCAAATTTATCCATCAGAGTCACGTGTAAGTTAGACATCGGGGTTGGATCAACACACTGCACGTGACGTCCCCCCTTTAGCAGGCCAGCGCCGCCGCCTGCAACCAAAATTGGCAAATTCTCTGAGGAATGACGGTTTCCATCGCTCAGGCCTCCACCATATAGCAAAGTCATGTTATCCAAGAGTGAACCGCTACCATCAGGCGTCGCATCCAGCTTATCCAGGAAATACGACAACAACGTGGTGTGATAGGCATTGATCTTGGTTAGCTTGGCTATTTTTTCCTGGTCGTTTTGGTGATGGGAAGTCGGGTGATGGGCTTCAGGAACCCCAATTTCCGGGTAGGTCCGACCACTGTACTCCCGGCTCACCATAAAGCTAATCACGCGGGTCAGGTCAGTCTGGTAAGCCAGTACCTGCAAGTCGAACATTAGCTTCGCGTGCTCGTCAAAAAGGCTCGGGATTCCTAATGGCGGGGCAATCTCAGGAAGCTGCTGATCAACTTGGGCTTCGGCTTTCTCGATGCGTCGCTCAATATCCCGTACAGCTTCGAGGTATTCACCAAGCTTGTTTCGGTCATGCGACCCAAGGTCACGTCTCAATTGGGCAACCTTGTCGGTCACGGCATCGAGTAAACTTCTGTTCTCTTCAATTCGAGCGAGTCGAGCCGCTGGGTCGGTGCCACCAACGTCACCTAAAAGTCGTTCAAACACCACACGAGGATTAGTCTCCATCGGTAGAGGCGTTGTCGGACTCCGCCACGAGATAGTGTTCGTATAAGCACATGTGTAGCCCCCACCACAGGTCCCCACGTCGTCACCGGACTCAAGCGCTAGTTCTAGTGATGCAAGCTGAGTATGCTGCCCAAATACCTTAGCGACCTGCTGGTCCATCGAAATCCCTGCCCGAAGTTGCGAACCCTGGGTCCGCTTAGGGGGCATACCCGTCAAAAAACTGGTGGCACCCGTCTCGTGGATAGGATCTGGCCCTTTGTTGCTCAGGCCTGATATCACCAAGAGCCGATCTTGAAAATGCGCCAGCGGTTGCAGAATCGGTGTAATTTCAAACCCCGCTCCCTCCGTTGTCGGAGTCCACTGATCCATCACAATCCCATTCGGCACATAGACCACACCGAGCCGATTCGTCGGTCTAGCTGGGGTCCTGCTAACAGCGGTCAATGCCGGCACCATACCGTCCAATAGAGGCAAAGCCAGCGTTGTGCCGAGACCCTGGAGTACCGTACGGCGGGGGATAGCTTTCTTAGTAATAATCATGATTCTGCTCTCCGCATCTGAAACGGCGTGCTCTTGACAATACCTAATACTAAAGACGACCAACTGTAATCATCTTGAGCGGCTTCTCTCATAATTTGTCGAACGGTCGGCATATCGTAATACTCGATCCCACGGCCCAAGGCATAAGTCGTAAGCTTCTCGGCAACCGTTCGGACGAATTGATCGGGCTCGCTCAGCAACAGTGCCTTGAGTCCAGCCAAGCCTTCAAACTGGGTTCCATCTGGAAACACACCAGACGCATCGATCTGGTCACCGGATTCCCCAGTCGCCCGCCACATTCCTATCGCATCAAAGTGTTCAAGAGCAAACCCCAGCGGATCCATCGAAGCATGACAACTCGCACACACCGGGTTATCTCGGTGTTGCTCCAACCGCTCACGCACTGAAGCGGGCTGTCCGGCCTCGCCTCGATCTGGCAATGCAGGAACATCGGGAGGTGGCGGAGGTGGCGGCGCGCCTAGAATGTGCTCGAGGAGCCAGTGCCCTCGAAGCACCGGTGAAGTACGTGTGGGATACGAAGTGACCGTCAGAATACTTCCCTGGCCTAGCAAACCGCCACGAGCTCCATCGCTAAATGACACCCGGCGAAATCGACTGCCGTAAACATTGGGGATTCCATAATGCCTAGCCAGGCGCTCATTCACAAATGTGTAGTCGGCTCCAAGCAAGTCGAGAACACTCTGGTCCTCACGCAATTGACTCCCAACAAACAGCTCTGTCTCGTGCTTAAACGCTTCCCGCAAATTATCATCAAAGTCGGGAAAAAGCTCCGGCGTTGGAACGACACTCTCCAAAGTCCGCAGGGCGAGCCACTGTGTCGCAAAACCCTGCACCATGGCCTGCGAACGGGAATCAGCCAACATGCGCCGGACCTGCTGCTCCAAAACACCTGGGTCGCTCAACTCTCCGCGTGCCGCAACGGCAAGCAGTGGCTCGTCGGGAATACTGCTCCACAGAAAAAATGACAAGCGAGACGCCAGTTCAAGATCGGTAATTTGATAGCCTTGCGTCCCCTCAGCATCTACCGGATCGCGCTCAACACGGAACAGGAACTCCGGGTCAACGAGGATACTCTCGAGACCACGACGTATGCCAGTCTCGAAGCTCCCAACGCTGCGCCCCTCCTCGTAGAAGGCCAACAACGTATCAAGGTCACTGCTAACCAATGGCCGTCGAAAAGCAGGGCGGGCAACCGCAGCGAGGATCCTGCGTGCACAAGGCTCTTCCTCAGCCATTCGCGTAGGATGGCAAACAAAGAGCCGTTCGCGACTCAGAGTCTCCCCAAGGCCAGACGCATTGAAAGGACCTGATACGCTGACATGCTCGACGGCTGCCTCTGGCGCCTCAGAGGTCGAACTCCATCGCTCAGCGATTGCCAGTACCTTCCCGGTCGCACGAGGCTGCAGTATCCCGTCGCGTTCGGAACGGCCCTGCACAAACGACACCCCAAGGACCTGGGGCCCCGCGGTCGCCGAGATCCGAACGGCAAGATTCTCATCCGCGTGAAGCGTATAGTCTTCCCAAGCTTGGTCACCCAAGACCGCTCCTGCAAACGTTTGGGGAGGAGGTAGCCCCGGCGAACCGCCGACGGTGAACAGAGCCACACGTCTACCGTCCAGACGAACCTCGAGTTGCTGGGCACTCTGGAGACCGCGGACGTAATCGTAGAGTTGCCGCCGTAAACGGATTTTGATGTCGTACTCGGCATCCAGGGGAAAGTCGTGGCGAACCGCGATGCCGCCTCTCGAGCCAAACGGCAGATCTTCGCTCATCCGCTGGTCTTGAAACCGCATCTTGGGTATGGCGTACGTGTCGGTTGTCGGCTCGACAGCCATATCTCCGACGGCAAGGCGGCTAATTTTCCGGGCCGCAAAGATGTAACGCTCAAGCAACGCTGGCGACACCGACAGAATATCCGCCATGTTGTCGAAACCCAGGTCGGCGTTATCAGCAGGCAGCAACGCCCTCCCGTCAACCTCCAATCCAAGCAAATCTCGGACCGCGTTAGCGTATTCCCTGCGATTAAGACGATGTAGGGTGGTCCGGCCTGGATTGGGAGTCGCTGCAGCCACTTGGTCGAGGGCTCTCTCAAGCGATGAGGCTACATCCGCATAGGCAGACTTGTCTGGCCGCGGTCGCCCGACAGGAGGCATCGCCCCGCTACGCAATTTCCGGACGACTTTTTCCCACGCTTGGGCATGATCGCCCACACGTTCGACGTCCATTGTGTCTAGGGCCAGTCCTGCGGTCTGAAGCCGCGTATTGTGGCAAGTGATGCAGTAGCGATTCAACAACGCCCGTGCAGCCTCACTGCTTGAGGGTGCCATGAGTCCAAGACGCCGTTGCAGATCGGAAACAGTCTGCTGGGAAGGGTCAGTAGGATGAAGGTCCTGTTGCCCTCCTGCCTGAAGGTAAGAATAGCCGCCCCCCACCACGAAGACGAACCCGACCGCCCATACCGCCAAGGTCCTTACCATCGTCCCACCCTCGGAGTTTCAGGCTGACCGGACTCCCTCCGGCCGGCGAGCAATGCCACTTACGTTCGGCAATTCATTCTACTACTTGACCTAACAAGAACCTACCCGAGACAGGAACCAAGGACTCTAGCAGTATCCCTGTCTACCAACTGACTCAGGTTCAGAGCTCCTGTTCGACATCAAGAAAACGAATAACAGGCGGCTCATCTAAGGACTCCATCAACGCCGCGATGAGACCGGTGTCAGTTCTCCACTTGAAGTAAGCCTCATAGTGACCTTTTGAGTCCCATTGCGACACTGCTTCTAGAACATTCTCCTGCTCCAGGTTGGTAGCTATCTTTACCCACCGGCAACCCTCGTAAGCTCGAGTAGCAGGCAGTATTTCCTTGAATGTTTCAAGGAGAGGCGGAATCTGACCTTGCTTGACCTTCAACTGCAGGTTCACGACAACGCTCATTAAACTTCTCCTTTCACTTGAGACAGCGGCGTAGAGCCGATATTAGCACTACATGCGAACATCTGGGACATGGTGAAACTTGCTGGGTCAGCAGAATAAGCCCTAACGGCGGACCCCTCGATTCAGTCGCAATCAGGCCCTGGCGCCGGCGGGGCATTCG